>Ga0196978_1000013_pt1 | contig 243090 bp, 216 predicted proteins | sample S3v_2013CmetaG_FD_155491 | JGI IMG/M metagenome (GOLD analysis project Ga0196978, IMG submission 155491) | Soil microbial communities from Anza Borrego desert, Southern California, United States - S3+v_20-13C | ecosystem: Environmental > Terrestrial > Soil > Desert | place: USA: California... | reverse complement strand
GATGCCGCCTGCCGCTACATCTTGGAGATGAGCCGGCACGAGCGACTGAAGAAAGCCGGAGTCCTCTCTGGTAACTTCTGGCTGACGAACTGATGAAGTTGTGAAAGAACTTTTTGCAACCTACTTAGTTGCAAGTATATGTAACTCGCTCTCAGGTTTCATCGCTAATACAAGACCTAAGAAATCAACGCTCGTCCGGTCTTTGTATATTTGCTTGACGCCTAATGAAGTATTTAATGGCTCCTTATCAATTTTAAGGGGAGAATAATTTGCGCTTACCTCCTGTAATGTTCTAGTTATCTTTGATTTTAGATCGCGTGCCCAATCATCTTGCCGAGTGTCGTATATTATTGCTCTTAAATGCCTGTAATCGAACGGTACGTCCTCAACTCGCTGAGAAATAATAATCACCGGTCGTTTGAGGGTATGAGCAATTCCTAGCTCATAATTGACATTCGGATTTTTGTCGCTGACGTCAGCGACGAGCACTTCCGCCTCCTTAATGCCTCTGAAGATATCATCTATGATTGGACGAGTGCCGTAAATCTCGTCCGCTCGAATAGGGTCGTATCCGGCATCCCGGATGGCGGGTATCAAAATATTCTTGTAATACCGATCAAACAAATCGGAGAAAGGCATCAATACAAAACATTTTCGACTCATTTCTTTACCTATCCAGCAGGAGGAACTTACGGATCTAATAGCTCCGATGTCGGAGACGGACCTTTACTCCAGCAGTTGCCAGATGCGCTGTTCTAACTCCGAGTGAGGTAAGTCGGCAGACGTAGGTTGTATTATCTCTCTGACGCGGGCAGGTCTTTTCGACAGAATCACTATACGGTCTGAAATTTTAATGGCGTCTCTAATATCGTGAGTCACGTAAAGGATGGTTATCTCTCGCCTTTTGTGTAGCTCTTGAACCTCTTTGAATAATCTCTGTTGTGTTTGGTAGTCAACTGAGGCAAACGGCTCATCCATTAACAAGCATATTGGGTCTGTCGCGAGTGCTCTGGCGATTGAAACTCTCTGTTCCATGCCGCCTGAAAGCTGCCAAGGGTAATAGTTATGGAATTCCTCCAGCCCCATTAACCGTAATAAGCTACGCACCTTATTTTCGGCTGTCGCTGATTCGACGTTTTTCAACTCTAATGGGAACTCTATATTCTCCAGTACCGTACGCCACGGTAAAAGGCGGTGCTCCTGCCAGATAATGGGTAATGAACCTTTAGAGCGACTTGGGTCGGGGTGAATTTCTCCGGCGTCCGCCTTCTCTATGCCCGCTATAATTTTCAGTAATGTCGTTTTACCACAGCCGGTGGGGCCAAGGAGAGTTACAAACTCCCCGTGCTCTATGTATAGATCCACGCCGTCGAGTACAAGGAGCGGGGCTTGCCCTTCGCGGTGAAAAGATTTTCGTAGGTCCCGGACACTAATATCCATTCTGCTCTCTTGGCGGCCTCCAACGAAGTAAATAGTTATCTTCTACATAACCAAAGATGCCATAAAGTACCAGCCCCATGATTCCTAATGTCAGTTGTCCTGAAATAAGTAATTCCGTCTTGAACAAATCGGCACTTCTCCAGATCAGCCCGCCCAACCCAATATCACCCATAATCATTTCGGCGACGGGAGTGACTAAAAAGCATAACTGTATGGACAGCCTCAAACCGTTTGCTATCTGCGGGAGTGCCGCGGGCAGAATTATTTTCTTTAATATTTGTTTGTGTGTGGCGCCGAAGTTCTGTGCGACCTCGATTAAGGCAATGTTAACGCTTTTAACGCCTGAGATGGCGCTCATTAAAGAGGGGAAGAAGGCGGCCAGCGCGGCACAACACAATACAGGGATAATATTTAGCCCGAACCAAATAATGAACAGAGGGAGAAAGGTTACTATTGGGATAGGGCTGATAATTAACAACAGAGGCGAAACGGCTTTACTCAGGGAACGGTAGTAGCCGATGAGTACGCCTAATACGACACCGACAGAGCAGCCTATGATATAGCCTGCGATAATATCGCGTAGCGTAATCGCCGCAGAAATGCCGAGATACTTTATGTTGTTAAATAAAGCGGCAAGAATGGCAGTTGGAGGGGGAAGGAATAACGAGCGGATAAATCCCCCGTATACCGCGACCTCCCATATCAATAGCGCCCCTATAATTCCACCGAGCGGCAATAACCACCGACGCAGGTATTTCGGCGGAGAGTACATTCATTTACTCTCCGGTAGAAGCTCTAAGCGAACGACGCTATCTAGATTTACCGGATTGTCAATCAGCTTTTGCTGAACGAAGTAATCATGCATTTCTTTGATGTACGAGACATCCGGCCTGCCGTCCGGGGAGACATAAGGCCAGACCGATTTGTCTACTGTCGCCCGATCTGAGTGGGTGTATTCAGCAATAATCCCGACCGCTTCCTCCCTCTCAGATTGTTTACCATTCCGTGCCGTATCGTAAAATCGTACTGCCTCGATATACGCCGCAAGGAAGCTTCTTAGTAGCTCTCGTTTCTCCTCCAGAGTTTTACGTCGGGTATAAAGCACCATGTGCTGCTGACCATTCTGAGGGAAAAACTTTTCCACCTGTTTCAAGTCGAAGCGCACACCAATGCCCTTTTCCACTGCGTTCGTGGCATGGGGCTCATTAAGGATTGCGGCGTCGATCTGCTTGGCCTCAAGGGCGGCAAGAGTTGCGTTGTCTTCCAAATATTTCGGGTTGATATCAGCTATGGTGAGGCCGACCCCGCGGAGGATCTTTGACAGAGCATAGTAGGAAGAACTCCCCTCGCGCGGTGTCATGATCGCGCGTCCTTTAAGGTCGGAGAGTTGTTGGATGCTTTTATTATCCCACAAGTCCTTACGGATAATGACACTCGGAATAACGCGGCTCGCGTCGGCGAGTATTACTAGGTCGCCTTTGTGGACCATGTTGAATGAGCCGGCGGCCAATGAGCCAATTACAACATCGAAAGCGCCAGCCTCCATCGCCGCCATAGATTCCCGGCTGCTTTCCACGAGTCGAATTGAGGCATTTAGGTTATGTTTGGCATAAAGACCTTTTTTCTCGGCGATGATGAGTGATGCACCGAGTTGGGTGGTATGACCGCCGATGCTTATCGGTAGGCGCCCATCAGGCTTTGGCCTATTGTCTGGCGGGGTGCAGGTATAGGTAAATATAGCAACAACAGCAACTACGATTGCGGCTACGATTGCGGCTGCATATCTTTTCACAACTCACCCCCTTTTACAGCCAGTTATGTAATCATACATGCCTTCTAGGCTTTACACTCGCCACAAATAACTATGCAATTTTCTCTCCGTTTGTTCAATTTCAGCCTGTAGCTTGTAATCCAGTAAGTGACGAACTTTGCCCATCCGAGAGGTGACCAAAAGGAGAAATAATAAACTTATGATGAGCGTCGCAACTGATAAAGGAAGTGCCAAGAGCACACCTTGCTGATCAGTTATCTCCCACCAGCCCCATCGGTACGCTAGGATTATGGCAGATGTGAGTGCCCAAGGGCCGAGCACGATTACCGGGACTTTCATAAGTCGCTCGTAGCGCCGGCTTATTAGAGCAGACGTATCATGGACATAGTCAACTTTTTCTCGGATTGCTTTCAGCCTATAGCGTATAACCAGTGGCTCCAACCCTGAAATCGGCCCCTTAGCAGAATAGCTCAGACCTTCACCATGCCTTCGAAGCTTTATTACCCTCTCTTTTGCTTCTTTTTCAACACGTTCCGCCTTCTGGACAAGTCGCTCTAACTCCTCCTTTACCCGGGAGAGCCAAGCCTGAAACAGGAACAACAAAGGCGTGAGTAGGATGGCGATGATGTGCGTCATTGCTATGTTCCCCTATCTTTCTTTTCGGCCGTGGCTAGTTGAAGCAGTTGAGAAACCTTTGCGAAATCCATGATATGATTGATGACTCTATCCAGCGCATTACTCTTCGCATTGAGCATGTCATCGAAATCCTTTAGCCTGAAAATACTTATCGCCCTGTCGTACATCTCGTTTAAGGAGCCGGAGCCGATTAGGTGAGCAACAGGATCCTCCATGAAGCGTAACTTTAGCGCCGCCCACCGTGCCCGCTCTTTCGACAGCTCTTTGAGTATCGAGAGCACGTTCTCCTCTTGGTTAATAGGGTCCTTATCCTTTACTTCGTCCAATTTCTTCTGCGCCGCCTGTATTTCCCAATCAAGCAACTGATTCGCTATTCCCGCGAGGTGCCAACGTAATCGCACCGCCTCCATAACCTCAATCGTCATGAAGTATAAATCTTCCCGTATTACATTCTTACCCAAGCCGGACTCTGGATCCTCTGAATCATCAGATGGACTTAAACGTGGACTTAAACAAAGGCAAGTTCGGTGGGAGAAGTTCCTAAAGAAGTTAGCCGCAGGACAGAAGTTAATAAAGCCGCCATTTTTATCTAAAATTCCATACTCTTTACAGTAGGTAATATCGCGCCCCAAACTTAAAGCGCCAAGCAGTATCTGTAAAATGCCCATTACAGATTGTGCTATTCTATCCCCCTCTACATTCTCCTTGTCCACGTGCGTCGTGGACTCGTTAAAGCAATAATTTCGCACCTCATGATACTCTTCCGTTTCACACACCCCCCAAAGCACAGGATAGGGCCTTAGTGGATGCCCGCCGTTTTTCACGAGACGCTCATCAATGAATTGTCTCGGTATTCCCATGACTTGTATTTCATCGTCCATTTCTAACACCTCAGACTCCGAGATTTCAGATAGGAGTCTGCATGTTTCTCTGAATTCATCCCAAAGTGATAGTTTTCCATCAGGGGATTGTATTACTACCTTGGGAACGTTCTCACGCCATTCACGACCAACCTCGGATAAAAGAAGCATGTGCCTATCTGTTAATGGAATCAGCTTCCCTTCCTCTGACAAGGGATCCACAGGCGCTCTGAGCTTGAACTGAAATCGCACGGTCCCTGCACCACTATCTCTTACTTTGCACACGACGCAGCCTTCTTCGGCGGAAATCTCGTCGGGTACTCCAGAGCCGCCTCCGCTTACTGTCGGGAATGTGAACTTTACTCCTTTATAACGTTTTTCTAAATACAGGTATGGATTATTAAGCACCATTAGGCTTCTTAAAAGATAATCCCTTTCCTGTGCTCTCTTTTCGACCTCCCATCCTTTTCGTCCGAGGCTCGCCTCGGCGCGCGTCTTAGCCTTTTCCAGTTCAAAGCTTTCTATAAAGAAGCAGTAAACGTAAGACACTATCGATTCTATAAAGTTCATATCTCTCCTATGTTCAGCGGATAAGAATTATTTCCTTTGGATAAAGCTGTCTTCAGTCATCAGGCTCAGACTAAAATAATATCTGCCGCAGCCCTTCGACGATGAACCTGATGGTGATCTTAGCTGCCTCAGACGGCGCTTGGGCGCGAATTTCATTTAGCATTTTGCGCATTATTGAAGTTTGCGGAGTCTCCTCGGTGGTAGTGATCGGTTGTAGCTTAATCAAAGCCTTGTGCATTTCCGATGGATCAGGAGCATTTACAATTTGGCGAGTTAATAAAATATACTCTTCACACTTTCTTTCAATGTCTAAATCTCTAAGCTTATCCAGAATAAGCTCAACCTTTCGCCGCTCGTCCTCGTACACATATCGATAACCTTCAGCGCCTATCCGAACTCCCGGTTTTAGGCTCTCTATTCTGAGCAGAGAATCCTGCAACCAACCTAACAACAGGGGTACATTATCTTCTCTGTCTCTGACAGTCCTTCCGTGCCGGCAACTCACTAAATAATCATCAAAGGGATACCCGCTAACGGCACGTACGATTCGGACGTCGTCTTTGAACGTTTCTAACAGCCAAATGTAGTCAGGCGCGTCTAAAGTACGGTGATCGAATTCTTCAATTAGCTTCGTGCAAAGAAACGCAAAATGCCCTTCATGGTGGTCGATACCCATGCGGCGCCCCGCCGCGAGTCCACAAACGTAGCGCGTCAAATCGACATAGGATAGTTTGTCTGCGAACTCGGGCCTGAGAACCCTGCGGATGATTGTGTCTGCTACATGAGTTAATCTTTCTTTCCTTAACAGGGGGGCGAGCCGATAAAGGGCGTGAGACATTCGCTGTATGTCTTCTTGTTTTCCCTCGGCGGCACGCTCATTGATCCAATTGATTGCCCTCAAAGAACCTTCTCGCACACGAGATTGCAACTCCTGCTTCTGTAATTTCTTCGTCGAGGTCAAAATCGAATCTTCAAACTTTCTAAACGGGAAGCTCAGCAGGAACTCGGCAGAGTAAGCTGTTGCACGGATATCCGGTCTACCTCCCGGCGTCTGAGGCCATGTTCCGAGCTTTTCATCTTGGTTATTAAGTAGGAATTCCAAACCCTGTAGCAGTAGAGAAAGAGAGTTGTTATGGTGAAGGTTAAAAAGTAAGGCTTGGGCAGTATGACGGATATCGTCTACTTTATCTATCGCACGCAGGCTGCCTAGCGCATCATCGCCGTCATCACCCGGCGACACATTCCAAGGTCGAAAACGTGAGCCGTCGAGGTGAGAGGATATCCAGTCCCAAGCAAGGTCAGAACGATTCTTAAACTTATTCTTATGAAAAGTCCGGAGAATCTGTATGGCCCCAAGCGTTCTATATACATTTGGTTTAGCAACTAGAGTTTCAGCAAACCTAAGACTCGAACGGTCAATTGCCGCGTCTCTGTCCAGCCTGACCACATGTCCCTTCCCCCATTCGCCCCACGGGGTTTGAGTGTGTAGCAACTGCTGACAGGATGTGATGCACACCTCTGTTACTTTCTCGATATCTTCTATGGGACAACTTAGGTTCATACTATCTCACTTGAGTTTGAGGGTTCGCATGCATCAAGCCAGCCTTGAGTGAAGTCATCTGTTGATAAGTGAACAAGGAATAATCTCAGAAATAGGATGGTGGTCTTGCGCGTGTAATCCTCCGCGGACGGCCCGTTTACAACAGCAAGTGCGCGTGAGGCCAACGAGGTAAAGGCTCACGCTGGCAGGAAAGTCACAGACGAATCGGGGGCACGATAAATCGGTTGGAGAGGTATGTCAATACAGCGGTTGCAGCGGTTCCGGCTTATTGCTCCCGTGCCGTAGAAATAGAGTTTGTAGTCTCAAGCCGGTGCGGATTCTTCTGAGCGATAGAGTGTGCGCCTCTAATCATGGACAAGAACTAATGCCACGGCAGAACTTGTATGCGCACAGCCTAAAAGCTAAGTTTACAGGGTCGCAGTCGATAGCCGTGCGTTTATGAGCTGTATGCGCTATATCGCACTAATGTCGGCACGACAAAATCCACGACAAACAACGAAGGCCCGATGGCGAGAATTGGGCAATCTTTACCGCATCGCCAATGGCGGCATAACCTGTACATTGCATAGTGCGGGTCTGGAATTTTGATATTTCTTACGTAGAAGGATGAGAAAGATGTATCAAAGAAAAACCGTTTTTCTACTTGGGGCTGGTGCATCAAGGGGGCTTGGCTTACCAACGTCGGTTGAACTCTTATCGAGGATACGGGAATGGGCGCGACAGGAAACATTACCGCATGCGCGCCAAACCGTCGAAGGAGTGATAGAAGCATACAGTCGATATAACGAACACTTCAATTTCGAGGACTTGCTTACCGCCGTCAATTCTCTAGCGCACCGTGAAGAGAACGAGATTTGGCCTCTGGTCGCAACGCTTAAAGAGCCATTCGAAGCCATCATGAAGATGCAACCGGAATTGTTTGTATCTCTTTACCAAGCCATGTGGGGGTTCATTCGGAGCCAACTCACCGTAACATACGGAGACGGTCAAGAGTGGTCGTACCTGAGAAACCTGATCAACATAGCCAGAGAGACAGATACCCCTTCTATTTTCACACTAAATTACGACTTGTCTTTGGAAGCCGTAATGGAAGCTGCTTCGATCAAATACTCTACAGGCTTCATGTCAGAACCGTCCTACTCATCAGAGGTACAATGGTGGCCCTTATGGTTATTGCGAGGCGATGATGCCGTCAAATTTAACAATACCCCCGATGGCGAAAATGCTGACGTACATTTAATCAAGCTGCACGGCTCTCTGGACTGGTTTCGCGTCGAGGCCCCTGTCCTCTCCACCGTCGAGGGGTATCAAATCTATCCCCAAGGCCCAATCATCAGAAGTAACTCCACACCGGATAACATAATCGAAGAGGTTATGATTGCCGGCAGGGTCGGCAAGCAGAAGCTTGAGGAGCCATTCATTACGCTTTTGCGTGAGTTTTATAATGAGGTTTCAAAGGCTGATGTTCTAATCATTATAGGCTACTCATTTTCTGATCCCCACATCAATCGCATTCTGCTCGATACACTAATGAGAGTCCGCATATACGATATAATAGTCGTTAACGGGCTGAGATGGCCGTTGAATGCTGATGGAATAGATTTCATGCTTGCAAATTATATGTCTGACGAAGCCGAAACAACGTGGTCTACACTGTGTCATCGCTATGACATGGTGAGTGAATACGACGCATGTATATCCGTTCTTCCATACTATGCCGAAGAGGCAATAAACGAAGGTCACCTGCAAAGTACGCTCAAAGAGATCTGGAAGATACATCGAGCACTCGAATCTTGAAACAGTAGTTCTGAAATGCAGGGGGCGCAACGCTACGGACACTAAATGCTTGTTCGTTGGGCGATTTACAACTGATAATAACGTCGAGATGAGCACGCTCTCGTACACGGTGAGGGAATCATCGCCCGGCTTCGGCAGAGGGGTGTTCCCCTCCTTGAACAACCCGTCCCTGAACGAGCCGGATCCGTCGGCTGCCGACCAACTCCTGCGCAGGCTTTATCACCCGTCCGAAGTGTTGCGGGGGTGGGTTCAGGCCGGGCGGTTCCTCGGGTACTTCAACATCGCCGATGCCGCCTTCGAGTTCCCGCCGCAGCCTTTCGTCGTCACGTCGCGCGGCGTGAGGGTCACTATCGAAAGCAGCCCCGGCGGGGGGTGGCCTCAGATCCTGATCGTCCTGTCCCTCTCGTCCTACGCGACGCCGACGGTCGAAAGGTTTCTACTGCGGCCTTCGGGCGACACGGTCGAGTCGGAACTTCTCTACACGCGCGCCCTCTACACGCTGAGTAAATCCGGGTCCTGTTTTCTCGCCTCGGAGGTAACGCCCGACGACCGCCTCGTCGGGGTGGGGTTCGGCTTCAAGCCGTTCGGCGAGAAAGACACGCGGGACCTCATCTACCGCGGGAAGCTCGCGCGCAAGCTCGGCTTCATCGAGTCCCTTTTCCGCACCCGATTCTCCGTCCCCGAGAACATTACACCGGAGCAGGTGCGGCGCGTCGAGACGCTCTTCCGCGGGATCATCGAAGGGGAGTTCGTCATGCGGGGCAATGCGATCACCGTGCCCGTCAGGGCCGCGGACGTCAACCTCGCTGAGCCCCCGTTCTCTGGGATCGGCCCGTACGAGCAGTTTTTGGGAGCGGAAGAGGCTGTGCTCGATCACCCGCGGCTGCTGGACGTCGGCCCCGTTTATTTCTCCCTGAACAGGGCCGCCGTGGCAAACAAGAGCGCCTTGGCCGCGCTACGTGATGGGCGGGATCAGTGGGTACGCTTCGAAGTCCTCGACAACCTGATCACCTACCGGTTCGAGAGGTATACTGCCCGCGACAAGCATAAGCGGGTGATGCAGAAGCTCAACCAGTTCCACTCCCGGCTGGAGCGGGAGGAACCGCCGGAACTAGCGGCGACGTTGACGGAGATGCTCACGTCTGACGTGGTGCCCGCGGAGGCCGCTGAGATCGCTATCGGCTGGCTCGAATACAATAATCTCCCGGACCGCTTCAGCCCGCAGGAGCCGGTGCTCGATGAGGAGCGTGGGTGCTGGAGGGTACCAATCTATCTGGTCTATGCCGAAGGCAACAGCGCCCACGTTGGCGAACTACTGATAGACCCCAAGACGGGTTCCGTCATCGAGGAGCCCTCGCCGGAAGAAATGTACCGGGAGGGCCGCGCTCTGGCCGAGAAGGTCTCCCGTGTCGGATAGACCTCCTTACCACCGGCAGGAAACCGAATACTCGTGCGGAGCCGCCTGCCTCCGAATGGTGCTTGAGCACTTGCAATTGATCAGGACGGAGGCGGAACTGCGCGCGCTGACTGACTCTGAGTTTGAGTCCGCGTTTTACCCCGGGGGCGCGACGGCACTACGCCTTGTGGACGCCGCGAGGCAGTTGGGATTCCTGAACTCGACCAAAGAAAATCTTGAGTTCCAAGAGCTTTTGTGGGCTCTCAGTCAGGGGCACTTCCCGATTGTTTATATCGCGATAAGCCTCCGACCCAACACGCCATTGCAGTCACACGCTGTCGTCATCACGGAGATCAGCGAGCAGGGAGTACGGATGCTCGACCCCGTGCGAGGCGAGGTAACCCATGCGGTGGAGGAATTCAACGCGATGTGGAGGCTGAGGCGGGGTCTGACCATTTTGATAAGTTAACCACTTATCCCACCAGCGCGCCTACGCCGGGTTTTGTGAGGCATCATCCCACATTTAAGATTTAGGGACGTGACCCGACCTCGTGAGCTATCCAAGCTGACAGATATTCTGGTCTGAGATTATGAAACTACATGAGACCTTAGATATGATCGTAGTGTTGTTCTTAGGTTTCTTTGGTTTTGAACAGTTGCTTTTCCTTATCCTATCCTTATCAGGAAATAGGATAGATTTTTATGGCGACATTTTCTTTGCTGGGTTGTGCATACCGAGCGCAGGCTGGCTTGCATGGCGTACCTACGCGAAATTTGAAGCTAAACCGTTGGCGAGAATAATAAGAACATACATTCTTATTGCCGTTGCTTTCGCGGGTTTATATAACCTCATATATCATCTCCGGCCCTCATACTTTTCTTTCTCATCTGGTGTATCACAGGAATCAGAACTAACAAAAATGGCAGCCTTATCTGAAAGAATAAGTCATGGCTATCGTAGGGTAGGTATGCTCTCGAAGCTTAATCAATGGCTCATAACTACAACTGATGGGGAGTTACAGGCTCTTATAGATAAAAAGCTTGATACATCATGGCAATTACCCGGTGGTATCGAAGTTAAGCATTTTCGGGGGAAAGGGGCCAGCTATTACTTGTCGCTAAAAGACCAAATCGACACGGTTTCCTTTGGTGGCATCACAGACACATCGGAAGAGGCCAATCTAGTTTCTCGGCTTGTAAGGGAGCAGCTAAGAAAAGATGAATACAAAGCCGTCGTATTAGAACTCGAATCACTGGAAAAGAAAACGATAAATTCCGCAGCAGATCGACTACGCTATTTACGTCCGATAGGTGCGTTCTCCTTTTTAGATTTTCTTTATTTTAGTTTTGTCACTGTTACTACATTGGGATATGGCGATATAGTGCCCAATAGCACCCTCGTCAGGTTGTTAGTTGTAATGCAAATAATTATTGGATTGTTATTGATACTTAATGTCTCCAATAGCGTGAGTAGCCGCTAATGGGCAAAGCCTAACAACTAATGCAGCCCGACACTGCGATAGAAAGGTTTCAAGGTGCATTAACTACCATAGATTGTCACTAGCGCACAGCAGGGGCTGATTCGGACGTTGGGTGCCTACATTGTGTAGATAGGATCAGGAGTGTTTAGTGAGCGCAGAGACAGCAGTTTTCTGGCAAGTAATGATCGGGTGCATCAACCTTTTGGTACTAATAGCAACTCTCGGCGCTCTCATTTTCTATACTAGATACACGTATAAAATGCAGAAGGCTGTCGAGCGTCAGGCAGAGATAGCGAATGCACAGACTGAAGAGTTAGTGCGTCAGAGAAAGCTCTCCAATCTGCCCGCCTTTGTTGCTACGGTTCATGAAGATAGAAGTTCAAATAGGATTGATCTTCTGAATATTGGCAAAGGTGTCGCCCTCAATGTAAAGGCTGAGGATGTGCATATTCCGCATGACCAGTATCCAGAGGCGCGGATAGTTCTTCCAGCAATTGCAGCAATCAAGCCAGAAGAACGAGTGCACCCCGGTTTAGCTTATGCTGGTTTAGGAGATAGAGATGAGCAGAATCGCGCTATGAATAGACCGCCTATCGAAAGCTACTTGAATCACCAAGCTTATAATCTGACAGTTAGCTTTCTTGATGTCGAAGGGAATGGGTATGAGCAGGTTCTAGAAATGAATCACGGCAAGTGCGTGCCGCGTCCTGTAAGGCCGAAGGCAGCCGGCTTCTAACGACGGCAGGCACCCGACCGCGATTCAGCTTGACCTTAATCTTCTAGCTTGAAGGCTTGTTTAGTTTAAGTGCGTGGTGGGTGATGCTGAGCATTGAGCGGCAAACATACTACGTCAAAGTAGGGTCTTTACACAATTAGGAATGGTTCGTGCAATAGTCTTTCTGCGTTCAACTAGGATTCCGGCTGTGGAAGTTAATTCCAGTTGACGAAAGCGGGAAGCCGAATGGCGAGCCCATATCGCTACCAGCCACCCCACCAAAGGCATCTGAGCAGTAGATGCCGCATGTCCAATGCAGTTTCCGGAGAGGATATCGTATGGGTTCGGAGAATCTATTTCCCTACCAGTTTCACGGGTATGAGCCCGGCATCTTTGCTGAAGTTTACTTGCCGAAGAAAGCTAAATATCAAGGAAAGTTATACGAAACCCTCACTAATGGTTTTTATTTGGAGAGAGTCAAAACTAACTTCAAAGAAAAGAGGGAGTATATTTCTGAACTACTCAAGAAGTTCTCAGAGGTTGGCGATTATTCCGACCAAAGAATTGACTCTATGGAATCCTTGTATTGGGGATATTCAATGTATGAGGTAGATGGAGTGTTCTTTAACCCAAAGAAAGGGGCCATTGAAGAGAGAACCCAAATCATCCGATTGATATTTTTGCCTGACATAGAAAAAATTGAAGCGATGGCGCCCGAAGTTGATTATAAAGTAGTGAGAAGATTGGTTAAGAATTTCCTTAGAGGCGATAGTGTACAGAGGCAAGCCATTGTGGAATCCAACCCCAAGATTGGTAATTACCTAGTCGGCTGGAAAGCTGATGTAGGGTTATTCCTTATTGGCTATCTTATCTTTGAGCTTTGTGAGCGGCTTAAAGAATTGAATATTTCTGAAAGAATCCCTCTAGAAGAAGAAATTTGGGTATCGTCCTTTTGGAATTTAGAGGTTAATAAGATCAAGATAAACTTAAAGGACACGTGAGCAGTTATCTAAGCTAAGTGGCCTAATGACTCATTCCATCTGCCCCGCGGCGGGGTGCCGGCCGTCATGCCAATATTGAATAGTACTATCGGCTAAAATCGGGATGAGTTATGCGTGATGAATTTCCGACAGCGATCAAAGAGATATTGGCGAGACGGGTGAATTTCCGTTGCTCAAATCCTAAGTGCCGACAACCTACAAGCGGCCCGCATATACATCCTGCGAAAACGGTCCTCTACGGAGAGTTTCTGCGATGCAATCCGCGATTTAGGCTTGGTCTTGAATTTACCAAGCAACTTTTCAAGTTCGATGGCAAATTTCGCCGCATCCCTTAAACTTTCACACCCCGAAGTTCTCCGCTGAAACCTTAACCAGCCCAGACATGAGTGCGGCTCCGAAATCGTTCGGGTCGTCAGGGTTCGACCATTTATCCACCTGTCCGGACCTTTTAACCTGTTATTTACATACTCAAAGCCTATCCCGCGTGCTGCGCCTTCCGCGCTTTACTATTGCTCCGGGGCGGACTCTGCGCCGCGCCACTCTTGCCGGTGATGGCCTTCATAAGCTCGTCGTGACGCGCGTCGGCCCTGCTCCGCATGTCGTCTACTTCACGCCGCAGCCCTACGATCTGGAGGTTAAGGCCGGCCTTCTCCGCCTCGACGGCTTCGAGCCGCGCCTGCAAATCTCTCTTCTCGGCCTCCGACCTCTCTAAGCCGTCCTTGAAATTCTGGATCATGCCCTCGTAGAGCCTTCTAATCTCCGCCACCTGCTCAGAGCCCCGTTTCCCTTCGGTGATCTCCTCCAACTCGGCCATCTGCTTGTTGATGAGCACCACATCCCGCGACGCGTCGCGCACGGCGTTGCGGTCCTTGTACTCACGTTTGACGATCTCGGACGAGACCCCGAAGTAGTTGCCGGCCCCCTCTTCGGACATCCCGTGGTCGATGACCATCGTGTCCATGGCCGCGCCGCGCATGTGGTGCGGGTGCAGCAGGAGGATGGCATCTCTCACCAGTTCCTTATCCCTGAGAAACGTCTTCGTGGCCCTCTTAAACCACGTGGCGAAGTCGGCCGCGTCGTAGAACTTGAAGCGGCGGAATTTGCCGGCCCTGTCCTGAGTGACGAAGACCTGCCCCTTCGGGTCATACCTCGCCCTGTCTTTCTCGTCGGGCGCCTCCCACGGGGCTAGGTTCTGCTGAATGTACGGGAAGACGTGCCTCATGTACAGGTGGAGGGTGTGGATGAGCCTGCCGTGTGTCCTCCCGGTGGTCTTCAAGTCGGCGAAGAAGTGGAGCGGCGTCCCCTTCTTCGTCTGATCCTCCGCGAACGTGAGTTCGACCGACGTGGCGGTGACTTTCAGGTTGACGCCGGCCACGCAGTCCCGCATCTGCCGCTGGCGGTAGCCCATCACGCACATCACCACGAAGGCGACGTAGTAGAGGACGAAGTGCATGTTCCTATCGGAGTCGGGGTGGTGCCTTTTGCTCCGGTCGCGCTTAAACGACTCCTTCTTTACTATCGACTCGAACACCTGCCAGTTGTTCTCGATCCACTCGTTCAATTTCCTGCGGTCGAGAGCGGCTTTCTTCTCGGCCTTGCGCGCCCGCTTCGTCCTCCTGTCGGTGTGCGGCTTGAACGCCTCGCCGATGATCTTGTGGTATTCGAGTATGCCGTTATAGGCGGCGACCGACTTGATGGCCGTCAGCGTTTTGACGAAGGTGACGCTGTCTTTGCCCGCCTCCTTCGCCGACGATTCGCGCCCGCGCTCGGCCTCACGCAGCGGCGTCAGGAATTTGTTGAAATAGACCGCGTGCTGTCGCCCCGCCTCGTCCGCCTCCACCGTCACGGACGTTTCAAGCAGATCCCTGACGCCGAGCCTCTCGTACCCGGGGTGCGCGGACACCAGTCTGGCGATGACCGTCACCGACGAGTCGTACGTGAACCAAGAGATCCTGTCCTTCAGTTCGAGGCCGTGGGCCGCGGCCGCGATGCGGGCTGCGCCGCTGATCCTCCCATCGACGGCCTCCCTGAAAACTTTCAACTCTTCCCGCAGCGGGCTCGGGAATTCCTCGGCCGTGAGCGCCTTTTTCTTCGGCGAGGTCGCGTCGAACTTGCGGGCCACCCTGCACAGTACCGAGTCGGTTCGGTCCACGCGGTCGAGCGGGAGGTTGGAGCGTATTATCCGCCTTAGCTCGCCACGGTGTTCCTTGAACAGCGCCTGCGGTGACTCAACCGTGTGCCGCCCCACCACCTCGGCGCACGCGAAGTAGATGACAGTCCCGATTTCGGAGGGCGTCTCCGCCAACCTCTGCTTCCCCACGGTGGGTTTAATCACCTCGCGCGGAAGGCTGTCGTAAATCGGCGTCAGGACGGGGTCGGCCGCGGGCCGCTCCAGCAGCGCCAGCCTCCGCGGCTTCCCTTCCCGCGGGTCCCTGCTCTTCCTCCCGGTGAGGTGCCCGACGACCACGCTGATCGCGCGGCGTATGTGAGAGACGTCTTCCTCCTTGCCCTTCTTCCAGCGTTGTTCGCTCTGTCGCCTCCCGCGGGGCAGGTCGCCGATGAAGGCGTGCAGCCTCGGGTGGATGTCACCGCCCGCGGTGCAGACGTCTATCACACGCAGCTCGTCCGGTGGCAAGCCGAGGGTCACGGCGTACTCCTCCAGCTTGCTTGTTATCTTCCCGCAGGCGACGGCGGTCTTTTCGTCTCCCTTGCTGAGTGCCGTTCTAAGGGTCGGAAGAAATGGTTGAAATACTTGAACCTTGCTCACGTTTTGGCCTTTCATCAGTTCGGGAGCCGCCCCTTTAATAACTGAACGGAAACGGAACATCAAGGTTTTTCTTCCGGGAGCCAGCCCGGGATGAAGAACTCCGGGTACGCCATCCTGTAGTAAATCGCTCTCACTAGCTCAACATCTTGTAGCGCGTATCTGGCGACCCGGTCGTGCTCGCCGCGGCAGATGTAGTCGTAGACGCAGCCGCCGTTCATTCCCTCGGCCTTGCCGCCGAGCCCGAGTAGGCCGCCAAGCTCGGAGAGGGATAGGTAGTAGCGTGAGTCCCAACCTGACCAGACCTGCATCGTATCGAAGACCGACTGCCGTCGGTACCGGGCCAGCGAGACCTCTACCGTGGGTTGCACGCGGTTGATCATGCTGCGCTTGTAAAGGAAGGGCAGATCGAACTGCATCACGTTATGGCCGACGAACAGGTCGCGGCCCGGGTTGAAATCCTTCACCAACTTCCAGAAGCCCCTGAGCGTCCTCGCCTCATCGAAGTGGAATTGCGACGAGGGCTTCTCCCTGCCCAATAGCCCCCTGTGGATGATCTCGCCGTCCCACTCGACGATGACGGAGATGGTCAGCAGCCGCCCGCACTCGCCGTGCAGGGCGAGGCGGCGGTACTGCTCTTCGGAGCACTCTTCGCCGTCGTCCGACCTGCGCCGGCGCGCGAGCTTCCTGACCAGACTCACGGGGATCCTGTCGCGCTGCTCCTCGCAAGGCGGGAGCGTCTCGATGTCTAAAAAGACTCGGCGAACCATGGCCGAAAGACCCAACTCTGTTTGCGGCTCGTTTTACCTGTTGTACAGAGTTGCAGACATGCAACTCAAAGGGTGGGTATGATACTGCAAGTAAGGAGCTTGTGGAAGGAAATTATATTACGGTTGGAAAATAATATAGTATGAGAGTTGGAAAATTAGAAAAATCGGCGCGATTAATTCGTCGGCCAGCGCCCCCGCCCCCTCACTCGCCTTTGGACGAGGTCTTTCTGCCGAAGAAATAACCCACGAGCGTACCGAATAGGATTGCCACGGGCGACTCGAACTTCCCCACGTAGGTCAGAAAACTCGCCGCCACAATCGCCAAGGTGAAGACGACGGTCTGCAAGGTGAGCAGGCGGCGGTAATGCCTGTGCATCAGTTCCATTTGCAGCCGCGCCTGCTCGGCGTTCACCTTGTCTAGCTCTACGTTCTTGTCGAGGGTGGATTGTTTGATCCCCTTAATTAGCTCGACGACCTGCTTCGCTATCTCGTGGCCGTTCTCGGACTGGAGGTAATTGTGGATGAGCAGCGACGCGCTCGGGTTAATTATCTCGTCCTCGTCGGGCTCCTCTGGCTCCTCGCCCTCAATCGGATTCTCGGCCGGGCCCTCCCCCGGGCCCCCCTCTTCTTTCGGGTCTTCGCCTTCGACCATAGGTGCTCCTGTAGTATGAGGTAAAGGTACTACCCGACCGGGCTTCTAGCGCCCGGGCCGCCCGCCGACCGCGGTCGGGTGTACGCCGTTGTCAGGGGCGCGGCCCTGTTTACTAGAACGTCCGCTGGTACTCTTTGACCCGCTTGATCTGGCTGTTCTTCAGCACCACGTTGAACCGCTTGAACGACAGCAATACCTCTTCGAGGGAGGCACCAATATCGAAGCGCAGGTACGGGAGCACCCCCTCGTGCTCGTCAACGTACTGCTGGATGAAATCTACCGAGCCCGCCTTCACCGCCCGCATGTCCACCGCTAGAAGGGACACGAACGTGTGGGCCAACGTATCCCCGCGCGTCTCCCCGATATGAAGGTTGACCCCGAACACGAAATACTTCTCCGTATCGACGCCGTATTTCTCGGCCAAGTCTTTAAGGTCTCTGCGGTCGTGGTGGTCCGCCGCCGCGGTGCCGTCGAAGTCACCGTAGTTCACCGAAGCCACTAACGAATCATCCCTCATGTAAATCTCTCCCTTCCTCCCGGCAGTGTGAGCGCATTAGACGTCGGAATCCCCGAGCGAGAATTTAGCGCCGAGCCTCTCGTCCAGAGCGTGCCCGCCGCCGACAAGGACGGTGAACGCGTGGATGAGATAGTCCAAATCTATCGTCCTCTGCTGCCCGAGTGACAGCGGCGAGTCGGGAACATTCCGACAGTATTTAGGGCCTATTATCCCGCGGTTGTGGACGAACACGTTACGCGTCTCGATGACCTCGATCAGGTCGCGGCGCTCATGTTCACTGTCCACGAGAGCCACGCCCAACTTCTCCGCGAACCATTTCTCTAGCTCCACGACCCCCCTGTACCCGAGATCCGCCACCTTCCGGTCGATCAGGTCGGCCGTGAGTTCCTCCACCGAGGAGAATCGGAGCACATAATCGACCCGGACCTGCTCCGCCGAGCGCAGTATCTCGGGCTTGGCATGGAGCACCTCCCGGATCACTTCAGACAGGTAGGTCGTGTAGTTATCTGCCAGCCGGCAGACAAGCATCTGGAGGAAGGGCTGCGAATACTTTTTTAGCGTGAGGCCGTACGGGCCGAGAGTCGGGTAATCAGGGTCGGACGGAATCTGTTCCGCCAGTTCCGGGTTCGCTTCAACAAGCCCCTTGGTAAGCTTGTCTAACTTGGCGAGCGAATCGAACAGGAAGAAGAACAGGTTGAAGGTATCTGTAGACGACTGGTGATGAGTCTTGCCCGCGCGGGTGACCGGGTTGATGGTCCGCCCCTGAGTCGAAGTATCCGGAGGAGGATTCGACTGCTCGTGAGATTGATCAGAATCTGACATTGTTGTAATTCACGGAAGCCTTTAACGGCTTATCCCTCATGCGAGCCCGTCCTCCTTCCGTCCCATTATTATTTAGCTGTCCGACCAGAACTCGCGATTGAACCAACTCGCGAGTTCGTCCACGGCGTTAGAGAATTCATGCTTCTCCTTCAAAGTCATCTGGCGGGCGCGGTGAACCCACGTGCCTTCCCCCGTCGGATCCTCTACGCCGGACGTGTCCATGAGGCGCTTGATGGTTTCGATCCAGCCGACCGCGTCGTCATCTTTAACCCGTGATACGTCGAACTGGTGAAACGCCAGCGAGCAGGCGTGGAACGCCGCCGCATAGCTGTGCTCCTCCCCCATCTCATGCGGAGCCATGAGAGATGAGCGGGCCAGTGACAACTTCTCGCCTTGGTAGTCGAAACGATCTTTAGACACTTGGTTGCCTTTCCAATCCGATGATTAGTGAAACCGGCAGCCACCCCCTAAGAGTTCCGCAGCGGGCCGCGGATCACCGCCAGCCTATAAGATGGAGAAATAAGTAACGGACGTGGGCTGACCCGCGAAAAACGGGTTCTCCCAAGCCGAGCCTACGTTCCTCCCGCCGATCCGGTGGTTTGTCACCACTATGTATGGCGTGCCCGGGAAAATAGCTAAGACGATGGCGGGATCAGAGACCGGCTGTTCCCGCTCCAGCTTCACGCCCCGGGAGCGGACGGTGCGGAAACGCCTGCCCCTCAGAGACTCGCCGACCGTGGCAGTCTACTCATCCCCGTTGTGGGCGAAGGTGATGGAGTAGACACGCCTCTCCAGACTCGGGACGGCGCGACTGCACCACTCGGCGAAACTCGCGTAAACTGACTCGTGATTGTCCGGCGTCGCCGCCGGCACAAAAAACTGTGGCGCTTCCGGCACCGCCATCATCCCTTTCCGCCCACACTACATCCCTATGGCTTTTTTCAGCACCTCGACGACCATGCCGGCGCCGATTCTAGTGCCGACGTCGAGCGCGAACTTGCCAGCGGCCTTCAAGTGCTCGACCACTTTAGAGCCCTCGCCCGATTTAGCCGCCTGTTCGGCTTTGGCAACCTCACTCACGGCAATATCATGCTCGGGTTCGACCGCGTCTTTCTTCATCTCCTGCCGCAGCCTAGATAACTCGCCCGCGAGTTGTGGCAGGTCAACCGACCCTTGTATCTCATTCCAGATTTGGTTGAACGTCATGTCATGCGCGTGAGCGTTCGGACCCATCGCCCCCGCCTGACCGGCCTTGTAACTGTCTCCCATGGTAACCTCCCCTATTAAAGTAGTCTGACTCATCTGCGGATTATAGGCGTGCTCAATAAAGGTCTGAATGTGGTAAGTATTCGTGTTCGCCGCCTGTTTCTCCTCCGCGGTAAAAGTCATCCCTTCGCCTAAAATGCCATCCGCCTCTAATTTCAGCGACCAATCCAGCACGATATTTCTCACAGTTTCAACAATCTTATGAATTTGTGAAGTAGGCACTTTAAGGGCAGGCGTCATCTGAACTGGCATGATCGACATAAGCAGAGTTACAGCTTCCGGAGCATAATAGACTATACATAGTGGATCATCTTTCTGAAGATCGAGAATCTTTTCAACCTCACTAATAGGCTGTGCAAATCCGCGCCTAGCGGCCGCCTTGGCTAACCCTGCGTCCGGAATAATAAATGGTATCCAGCCGCGGTAGGGGTTATGCGCCATCACCAAGCCCGTAACGCCGCGATACTCCGGAACATCATCACTCCCCTCCGGGTAACCATTAAGCTCGAAGTTAATCCACTTTTCGAATTCACTAATGTTCAACTTCCTAGCCACAATTAGGGCTTTGCGGAGCAAGTCCGACACTGGAACCTGCGAGTTGTAAGCATCTCTTTGTAACTCTAAAACCAAGGAAGGCATATCACTACTCCTTACAGACCACAATCATCCCTCACCCCCGGCGCGCCGTCCCACTTTCACCTCGGGCAGGCTCTCGAATAGCTCAACCAGTTCCTTGTCGCCGAGGCGCTGGAGCAGGGCGAAGGCCATCCTCACGACTTGGCTCTTGTTGGCGGCAATCTCCTTCTTGATGAGTCGCTTTTTGATGTGGGCTATGGTCGCGTACTCGTCCTCGGGCATCGAGAAACTGTCGCGCACGGCCCGCGGCGGGGGCGCGGGCGCTGGAGCGCCCTTGGAGCCCTTCTTTGCGCCTCTGGCGAGCACCGTCTCCGCCCGCTCGAAGCGACCTTCCACGGCCTCCTCTTCTGCCCTGAGCGACGACCTGAAGGCCGATTGCCTGTCCTTCCTACTTGCCACGGATCAACCTTTCCCGCCGGAGGGCCTCCGGCGGCTCTTGGTGGGGTGTAAGAGCGAAATTATCTCGTCCGTCAGCGCCTCGACCTCCTCCACCGCCTGTTTCGCCCTGCTCCCGCCCGCGTGGACGCTCTGGCCGTCGAGCGCGGCCTGCCTGTAAGTTTCATACGATTAAATCGTTATACTGTTACACCCTTCGGCGTGGCGCGCGGGATGTTATCTCTTTTTCAGCCGGTCGGGAACGTCGAGGTCGTCGTCGAGTAGCGCCTCAAGGGGCACGCCCGAGAGCCTAGAGATCTCCAGCAGGTAGACGAGGTTCGGCTCGCGAAGGCCCTGCTCGAAGCGGCTGATGTGGCCGGGCCGCGGTGCCGAAGGGAGGTGACTCACCCTCTCGGCCAACTGTTCTTGGGTCAGGTCTAAGAGCCTCCGAACTTTAAGCAGCTTCTCCGGAAGTCGCGCTGGGACGGGGCGCTTTTTAGTCCCCATTAAGAGGTTCCTCCTAATGGGGGGCACACTCCCGCGTTGCCGGATAATCCATTTGGGAGTATGCTGCCCACCAGACTCCCAAATGGAGAAGCGTGCCGCGTGTAAGTCTCGGCCGCCCGGGAGGTCAGAAAGCTCCGGGCGGCGCGCTTCATCTGCTGGTCCGGCGCGCGGCGCTAGGCATGGGTCGGAGTTCAAGAACTGAAGGCCGACTTCTTATACCAAAAAGGCACGCTCACAGTCAGCACAATTTCGCGGGAAAGTCGTAACGCCCTCGCCGGGCAAGCTGTTCCACGCCGCCGCACCGGCGATAAAGCCTAAGAGGCTCGGGCGTCACCTCCGCCCCCATGAACGAGGGAAATTATGAGGAGAAGATCAGTTTTACGTCCCGCCTATGCGGCCGGCACCTGCGTCGTTGCGGCGCTCGCCGCCGCCGTCATTATCACGCCCGTGCAGGGCTGCGCCGCCCTGAACCCAAGAGAGCTAACGCGCTCCCGCGCCCTCTCCCTGCTGCGCGGGCACGACATGTTCAAGAAGCCGGCGCCCTTGCCGCTGAGCGTGGCGGAGAAGTTCCCCGTGCCCGCCGAGAAGGCGGACGAGTCCGAGCCGGTCGAGCGGGCGCTGGCGCTATTCTTCGAGGACCGCCCGGTGATGGGCGTGCTTTACCACTTGGGGCTGATAGAGGCCACGGCCGCGGCGGTCAAGAGGCCACAGAGGCTGGCCTACACCGGATACCTGACGATGTGGGAGTTCCGCGTCACGCCACGGTTGACCGCGAAGGGGAAGAAGGCGGTCAGAGCCGCAGGAGGCGAGGGCGAGGACTCTGTCCCGGCATTCCGGCGTGAGATCGTCGAGATCACGGGCATTAGGAAGGAGGGGGCGAATCGCGCCGAGGTCGAGTTCACGTGGAAGGCGACGCCGACCGAAGCGGGCGAGGCGTTCGACCCGATGAGCGACACTTTCAAGTCCCTGCCGCCGAAGCTTCAGCAGAAGATCACAAAGGTGAACATCTTGGGGAACAGCCTGAAGACGAGCTTCGGCGAGGCACGGAGGGCGACCGCACGCTTCCAGCTTTACGACAACGGCTGGCGGGTAGACTACGTCAGGTAGGGCCAGCCGTACGCTTCAGGGCGAGTAATGGCATGGGTCGCCGAGGGGAGCGCCCATGCCGGGGCGCCGCGGCTGCGGGCGAAGCCGCGGCGCCTCTTACAGGTCGGCCCGCCGCCGGCCGGCGGGCACCAGCAGATGAACCGAGAGCGCCGCAGCCCGCGCCACACGACCCGGCGGCCTGAGCCACCGCAAATAAGTCCCATCCCAAGCGCCATTCTGTCCGCCGGCCGTCGTGCGAAAGGCAGGGGCCTCCCACACTCCTCCTCCTCCTCTCCTCCTTGAAACCCTGCCCGTTTACGCCTTAGAACGCAATCTATTAAGATTCAGGGTCGATGAGCAATCAACAACCTCCCTTTGTCTACGACCGCTTGGAATTGAACCTGCGGCAGCGGCTGTCCGCCGCTCTCAGGCTCGTCAGCGGCCTGTCCAAAGAAGACGTCTTGCGGTGTGACGGCGGGTGCGTCACGCAACTCGTCAGGGAGTTCGCGGCCGCGCCCCCTGTCCTACGGACGGGCCCGATAGAAGCCGACGAAAAAATCATCGAAGTCGTTGACCTGACTTTCGTCAGGAAGACGGGACACACCAACCACTCCTTCTTCATCTATGTAGAAAAGGGTGCCGAGTGGCTGGAGGAGGTGGAGAGTCAGAGGACAGCGGCGGACGAGTACCCGCTGGCGTTTCTGGACAGTGAGCGTTCCCGAATAAGCATCAGGCTCATGCTCTCGCCCGGGGACGAGGAAGGGGCGCTCAAGCGCAGACTGGATTACCGGGCCGGGCTCGTGAAGCAGTATGCGGAGTCGGTCGCCGCCAAGCTCGTCGAGTTCAACAAGGACTTGGCCGAGAAGATGACGGCGGAGTTGAATAAGAGAAAGGCCGCCATCCTGAAAGCGGAGAGGGAGTTGGAAAACACCGGGCTCCCGCGGGTACACAACCCGGAGCACGAAGAAACGGCCATAAAAATCGAGCGTGTGATGCGGAGCCTTGGAACGGCTATGACCGGCATGCCCTCTCGTAACGAAGAGACAGGCGGGCGGGAGATACGCTCTTTCATCGTCCACGGTCACGACCACCAGAGCCTCTACGAATTGAAAGACTACCTGCAAAACACCCTGAAGCTCGGCGAGCCCACCGTGCTACGACAGATGCCCGGCCGCGGCAAGACGATGATAGAGAAATTTGAGAGGGAGGCCGAGGCGGTCGAACTGGTCTTCGTCCTCCTCACCCCGGACGACCGGGTCGCTGACCCTTCCGACCCCGACGCCGAAAAGCGCCGGGCGCGGCAGAACGTCATCTTGGAGTTGGGGTTCTTCCTCGGCAAGTTGGGCAGGGAGAGCGGAAGGGTCATGCTGCTGCACAAGGGGTCGGTCGAGATACCGTCCGACATTGTCGGGGTCGAGTACATAGACATCACCAATGGGATAGAGAGCGCAGGCGAGAGCATCAGAAGGGAGTTGAGGGGGTTAGGTATTTTGAATTGATGCCCGACCCGGTTTCGGCACCCATACCAGCTTTGCCTAACAGCTTCTAAAAAGAAGCCGAATCTGTATGACCGCCGAAAGTAAATATCCTTCCTGTATCTTCTGCGGGAAGGGTGACTCGAAGCCCCACAAGGAGGATGTACTGCCCAAATGGATCGCCCGCGAGTTCGGTAATGATCCGTGGGAGATTAAGAGTCAAAGCTCGGACAGGACTTTCAAAGCTCGCAATCATCTAGGGCTGGTGAGTAGGGCTCCCTGTACGCAATGCAACAACGGCTGGATGAGCAAGCTGGAATCCGCAGCCAAGCCCGTCATAGCGCCGTTGATGAATGACACGTCGTCGGAACTAACACCCGGGCAGCAACTCGTGATTGTGCGTTGGCTCGTCAAGACGTGCATCATGCACGAAGTCCTCAACAACGATAATCCACGCTACTTCAGGACGGTGGAGCGGGAGGCGCTCATGAAACACCTCGCGATCCCCCCTATAACGTGGGTCTTTTTGGGTCGCTACATCGGCGACACGGACATCCTCACCCGCGAAGTGCCGATGGACTTAAACATCGGGGATCCGGAGAACGCGCAAGCCACGTACGGTTACTCGGCGACCTTCGCCATCAAACGCCTCGTGTTGCAAATCTTTACCGTCCGCCCCCCTAAAAACTTTAAGAAGAGTCTCGGCTTCAAGATGTCGAGGCAGTGGGACAGGGCCGCGGTCCAGATTTGGCCCATCCTCGGCACCGTTAACTGGCCCCCGCCTTACTTCTTCGACGACGAAGGGTTCGAGATTCTCGCGGACCGATGGAAAACACTCAAGCCGTGAGCCGCGTTCTCCGTTACAATGTAAGTTCGTTAGCTCCGAGGAAATCGCCAAATCGCCAATAAGCAATCAGCCCCGCAACAAGTATCTCGCTTGCTACGGGGCTGATTGGTTGGTTAGCTCGCTTCCGCGAGCGGTTTTAGTTAGCGGCATCGTATTCTCTTAGGGCGAGAACGCCTGTGCCCCTTGACCCAAACGGTCTTGCGGGCGCGCTTCTTACCTGCCCGTACCCTTCTCATTCTACAAGCCATTGCCTACCACCTTCTTTCTTGCGCCGGTTGCGCTCTACTGCTTGCACGCACCCGGCCCGGTTACTACCGCGTCGGGCGCTTGATTGTCTCAACGACCGTGGTTCGCGGGTGTTTCTTTGCGTAAGACACCTTCACGAACTTGCCAGTGGTCGCACTCCGCGCCACCTTCACTTTGGTTATTCTGCGAGGACCCCTTTTCGCCATTTCTCTAACTCCTTTCCAGCACAGCTAAACCCGTACTTCTAGCAAAAACAATGTACCACAATTACATCCATATTGTCGAGGCTGACCACAATATCATCCATAGTAATATAGGGAGACGCCTCTAAAGACAAGTCTCTTCTACCTACTTGGTTAGGGGACAATCACCAAAATTACGAGCTGGTCGGGGGCGCACCGCGGCGATGGTTCTAACTATTCCACTCCCCCGGCTTCAAATTAGAACCAAGCTACCTGTGACGCCTTAACATAAGGTTATTACTGTATAACCGTAATACTATTGTACGGTACCGGCTTCAAACGAAAATCTGACGGTTTCGTAGCTCATGATCAATAGAGCACAAAATTTTGACCCCGGAGTCTTACCGTTGTATAAACACACTAAGAACGCGGCGCCGACGACCGGCACCTTGTTTGACAGGCGTGGTGGAGGTGGGCGGTAACGATCCGCCTGCCGGGTGGTCTTGACGGGACTCCGGGAACCTTTTCACCCCCGCATGCTCAATCGTTCTGTTAAGGGTCCGGCCGCGGCCGGACCCTTTTCCCTTTCATCTCTAGCGCCCGCAGGCGCGCGTACCAAAAAGAAAATGCGACCCGAGAACTCCACGCTCTCGGGTCGCATTTTCTTAGTTCTGCGGCGGCTTGTCTTAAAAACCGTGCGGCCGAAAAAAGAATTTATTTTTTATCTGCACGCCTTACATTCTTGGGCGTGATCTCCGCAATTAAGCCCTCGGTCGTCCACCCCCCTTGAATCTCGGAGCGCCTCAGCGTGTGGTAGCTTATGCCGGCCGCTCGCGCCAGCTTCGCCTTGCTGTTCAGGATCTCATCCTGCTCCTCCGACGACTTCAAACGTACCCGTTTGACGGCCGCCAGCACCTTCAAGCGATTCTTTTCGTGGGTCGGCGCGGCGGCGGCGGCCCTCTTCCGCCGCCCTCGGTCCTTGCCCCTCATCCCCCTGCCGATGGTCGCCGTCCAGCGTTCCCTCCGCAGCCTGTCGGCGGTCGATTTACTCGTATCAAGAAATCTAGGCGGTATGCGCTGCCGCTTCGCCAGCGCCTCGAAGGCGCTGAAGCCTTCGTAAATGTCCTCGAACATCAGAAGCTCGGCTATCTCCCACGTTAGCTCTTCGAGGGAGTCGCGCATCTTCCGCCAGAAGATGAAGTTTATTAGAGTTGACGCGCGCCCGCTGTACGCCCGGCTGTCCAGCTTCCGGCCGTTGATGTCTTCGAGGATGTCGATTATTTCCGTCAAGGTGGGGATCTGGTCGTACACGCACACGAGGTTGCCGAAGACGCCCGTGACCGGAAAGGCTAAGGGGTATGTCCAGTTTACTAGATCAATTTCCTTCTTCGCCTCGGCGACGAGGCGCTTCACCTGCGCTTGGTTCTCCGCATACCTCTTATGCTCTTCGAGCGCGCGCGCAAGCCGCGAGTCCTCCTTCGACTCTCCACCCCCTTTAGTCATCTAAAAATCCCGCACCTTTCTCCTCCCCTAGAAGGGGCCTACTCAAGGACGCCGCCGCCCTCGATGGCGGCAAGAATCTCGGCCAGCGCGTCCCTGTCGTAGTAGTAGGTCTCGTGCGGGAAGCCGAAGAGGTTTTCCATCGACCGCCGCATGAACAACTTTCGCTTGTCGTCCCTCATGCAGCCCACGACGGTAATCGCCAGCTTCCGTATCTCGTAGGCGAGGACGTCCGCGGCCTGTAGCGGCAGGGTCCGCTTATGCGGGTCTTTCTTGAGGCCGTAGGAGAGCGAGCCTAAATTATTCTTCGCCTTCACCCTCCTGAAGACGTCGCCGACCTCGCCGCCCATCCCCGAGCCGGCCTCGAAGACGCAGTCCACCGGCTCCCGCAGCTCGTACCTTCTCGACCAGTCGCCGATCATCTCGAAGCAGCACCTCGCGGCGAAGGCGTAAGGACTGAGGAGCCTCTGCCGGTACTCCCCCGTGATCAACTCGTCGTAGTCTCGCAGGACGACGCACGCGGCGATGGCCTTCTTCACCCTTCGCTTGATGATGCCCTGAAGCCCCGCGTAGACCCTCTTCCTCTTCTCGTCCGTCCAGCCGGCGTAGCCGCCGAAACGGCTCTCGAAGGTGGTGACGTGGAAGCATTCGACGCCCGCCTCGTCCAGCACGGCCTGCCACTCGCGGTTGAAGAGGGTCCACTGCTCGTCGGTGGAGACGTAGCAGCCGATGGAGAGCACCGGCGGGTCTACCTTCTGGTTGCCGTGCGTACCACTCTCGTCGAAGTAAGCGGTAATCATTGCCACTAACGGCGCGGGTACCTCGGCCCCGGCTAATCGGCCGTCAGACCCCACGCTCCCCTTCAAAAGGGTGGGTCACTTACTATGATGCTATCAACTCACTAAGTGCTTCGTGATGGCCCTTATCACCCCCCAAAGGGCCACCGCGGCACCGCCCTGAATAATTACGGATGACGCGAAGACGACTACACAGAGGGCGATAACACAAAGCAGGGGAAGCATCACAATCTCGAAGTAAAATCGCTTCCTGTCCCTAGAACACTGCCAGCATTTCACACTCGTACAGTGCCGCTTGTGGCCCTCGGCAGGTGCTCTACTCCTATCTTCGACCCGGAAGATCTTGGAGGCGATTCTCAACACTAAATCACGTTGGCCCTCTTCCATGACGAAATTCCTTGTTGTAAGGCGCAGGCCACGTGTGCTAGAAAGGCACGCGACCCTGTGAAAGGGTCCAAGACAACCCTCTCGTGTACTCGCGTCTGGGTTGAAAACTTAGGGGTGGGCTTACCGCGGACTCGGCAAAAGTTAAGCGGTAAGTCCGCCCCTTTGGCTTTCAATCACATCATAAGAAGCTCGCTGCAACCAGCATTCCTACAACCCCTAACCCTACGTTTATCAAAAGTACCCGCAAACTAAAATAGCCTCTAATATGCCTATCGCAAGGCCATATTAAAGGCTTCGGTAACTGCCTAATAGTAATTTACAGCAGCCCACGAAATCTCTCATACGGCCCAATGACCATTGGGAGCATGGCTGCTACTCTATATATACATATTTTTCGTCATGTCAATACCTGTTTTTAATAATTCTTCGGGAAGCATTCAAAATGAACGTGAGAAATGATTACAGTACAGTTCACTTTGTTGTGCCCTGCGACTCAACTGCTACAAAAACTGGATGATCACACGTCCTCTAATAGGCACGCTCATGGACAGTAAATCTAAAACAAAGAAAGGCAAGAAACCGAGGCAGTCGCGCCCCGGCAAGAACATCTCGTTCGAGGCGGCCATCCTCATGTTCACCTTCATCGGTGCCATCTCGGACAAGGCGGTCGTCGAGCGCGGGCTCAAGCTGGCGCTGCGGGGCCCCGACCTGCTCCGCGCCCTACTGTGGAGCCTAATGGCCTCACAGGGCATAGACCTACGCCCCTTGATGAGCGGGGAGGGTGCCGCTCCCGCCACCCGAGCCGAGGTAAAAGAGCTTGTCGAGCCGCTCCTGAAAAGGGGAGCCGAGATGGCGACCATCGCTCAGATCGCCGACATCTTCCTGTTCAGTAACGAGCGGTCGCCCGAGAACATCGTCTACGCCTTCTACACCGGCATCCGGTACGCCGTCGCCCGCGAGCGCATGCCGACGAAGGAGGAGAGCGGGCAGATTTGGGAGATCGCCCTGCTGATCGCGCGCACCTCCAAGAGCGGCGAGCCCCATTGGAAAGAACTGGAGGAGCGAGACCCGCAGGCTCTCGAAGACTGGATCGACGAGCGTAAGGAGGACGCGCGCAAAAAGTACCAGACCTTCCTCGGTCAGAAGCGCAAAGCCGAGGCGACGGCTCAGAAAGCCTTCGGAACGCTCATGGCCGACCTCTTCGGCAGGGACGAAAGCGAGGGTCCGAAAACCAGCTAAAACTCTCATCCCGCACGAGTTCCAGCCGGAAGATTTCGCGCCCAATTTTGCCCTGTTCGTCCCGCCGGCCGCGCACGTAAAGTGGCGGCCGTTGTGGATCGTGCCGCCCACGAGCACGGCCCGCTGAAAACATTAGTGAGTGAGGTTTTTCGATGAACGAACAGGGAATGCAAATCAACTGTAGGAAGTGCTCCAAGACGACTTCTTTGACGCTCGGGGGCTACTACCCCGACGGATCACAGGCGATGTTGTGCTCGTGCTGCGGGCAAGACGGGGGCGTGCTGCACCAGTGCCCACACTCCCTCTTCTCTCCTCCGAGTTGGCTGCCGCTGCTCCTTGCGGGGATAGAGGTCGCCTGTCCCAACTGCCGGGCGGCCTACGACTTGGGCGTGAAGATCGAGCCCGAGTACCCGGAGGCTGGCGAGGCCGTTAAAAACGTGGCGCTCTTTGTCGGCACGGTGCTGCTGATAGGCGTCATCGTTGAGGCCGTGGCGGGAAGAAAACGCCGGCGCTAAGTGGATTCTGCTTCGGTTAAATCTAAGCTCCGAGGCAGGGCGGGCAATCAGGCGGCCACATTTCTTATAGTGAAATGGTATAACGGTATTATCGTTATACCGGTGCGCCGTTTCGGGCCATGTCAGCTAGAGCCTCGTCTGGATTGCCTCGTACGCTAGGTCGCGGAGTGGGCCCGTCAAGGGTTCGATCTCGGTCATCACGCGGGGGTCGCCGTGGGTGACGCCAAAACCTTTCGAGCTGCGTAGGTGGGCACATTCGTGTCTGGCGCGGACGAGTCTGTCCACGAGGCCGGAAAAATCGTCCTGAGTGAGCTGGCGCTCGGCCCCGTTCTCGGCGACGTGCAGGTGTTTCTGAGCGATCTGAAATAAGTCGGCCGAAGCCTTCAAGGATTCGCCTAGCGTCACCTTTTTGGATGTCGGCCCGTAAAGATCTTCCAGAATCCTGAACAGACCTAAGAAGCGGTCGATGGGGTTCTTCGCCCTGTCGGCGGCGTTGAACTGCTCGACCAGAGGGCTGGTCGCCAACTTTTCCAGTGAGGAGCCGTCGAAGGAGGGCGTCGGCAGGACCTCCACGAGGTTCATCTCAGCAAAATACGGCCCCTCGCGCACCTGCTCCTCCTCCGCCGACGTGTCCGGCAGGTGTTCTCCCGTGATGAGGCCGTAGACTACCTTCATCTCCCCTTGGGAGAAACTGATCTGCCGGCCTATCTGCCGTGACAGCCAGTAGGCGAAGTTCTTGGTCTGTTCTTTAGTCCCGGGGAGGGTAATCTTTAGCTGACCCGTCTGCTCGACCGTGGGGTTATAGCTCTCCTCGTCCGGCTCGATTGTGATTTGCGCGGTAAATTCTTTAACCGGCAGGTCGAACGGTTTCGAGTGCCCCTCGGAAATCTCGGCCTTGTACTTGTAAACCCGCTCGAATCGAATGCCGGTGCATTCGAAGAAAAATTCCCAACGTACCCTCATGTCACAACCTCACCGCCATGGCGCACGATCCGCCTGCGACGCTCACCTACTTACCGCTCTATCAAGACAGTGCCGGCGCCGTAGTCGACCGTGAGGCGCGTGCCCGTGAGCAGCGCAGCGCCGACGAGGTAGGCTTCTTTGACAATCACGTCCACCCTGCGCACTTCGCCGAGCCAGTGGACCTGAGCCAGCGCGATGTCGGCGCTGTCGCGCGCACCGCCGACCATGCGGAATTCTTCGTGGGTAACGATGGGCAGCCCCAACTGCTCGACAACCGAGCGCGGCAGCACCAGAGCGACGGTAAACCCAGTGTCCACGACGCACTCGACCTCCAGTTCGCCGGCGGGGCCGCCGAAGAGGCGCACCGGAACGACCGGCTCCGGGGCCTCATTGACACTACCCGCGATGGAGGCCATACCCGCCAATCGAGTGCGCCGCGTCGTAGCCCACGCGGGCGAGGTAGAAGTGGCTCTCGGGCATCGCATCGTGCGCGGCGCCGACCGCCTCGGCGCTGGTGTCACCGAGGAAGTAGCGCCCCGTGTCGGGCTCGACGGCGACGTAGCGCCCTGTGTGGTCGGGCTCTAGCTCACCACGCAGCCTCTCGTCATAGATTTTCTTGCCGCGCGCGATCACGTCCTCCCTGACCACCGCAAGCTCTTCCTGCTTAGTGCTCACCTTTCACCTCCGGTCTGCCGTCACCAAATCATAGCACTTCGCAGCGAGAGCGACCGGGGAAACAGGGCAACAGGGGTGCTCGGCGGGGGCGCCCACTGAAAACTAATTGAAAAAAGCACGAATTCTGTCAATTTGGAAATGGGCGCAGAATCTCGGGGGGGGCGAGATCGTGGGTGTAGGCGGGCAACGGCAAATTCTCAGCGGGCAGGCGGGAATCTGGCACTCATGAGGCGGGGAGTGCGTATCTGATTATGCCGTGAGATTTACTTCATACTTTCCCGGTTTCCCACTAAATAATTACCTCTCCATGCGAATCTACGGGAACGCAATTTTATCGAGTTGGAAAATTCCATTTTTAGAAGGCTCAGAGGCGAAGGGTGAGAGGAGGGGGAAGTGTGGTTTTTATTGAGAAATTGGAGGATTTTGCAAACTTGTATGTTAAGTATTCGCCGTAATTCTTAGCTAACGTGCTATTTGTAAGCTGCGTAAAGTCAACAATTTATAGCGCCGAAGTTGGAAGAATCCGACTTTTTGACGATAGACGAAGGGCGCGGTTGGATCTCATTTTTCCAACCAACGCCCTTCTTTTTGAAATCCTAGAACTCTCCTTACTCCTCGCCATCGTTCGGGAACAGTGCCGACCACCGAAAACATATCATCCGGTGCTGAATGCCGTCAATGCTGACCTTTTTGGTGTGGCGCTCCTTCTCCGTCGAGATGATCGCCCCGGCCTCGGCCAGCTTGTTGAGGACAGCCGTCGTGTTCCACTTGCGCTTGCCGAAGACAGCCTCGACGGCGCTGCGTGTGAAGGCGACATACTCGCGGTACCTCACCGCACCCTGTAGGTCCCTGCGCACGCCTCCGGAGCCCAACGGCTCCGGCTGAGACTCTCCCTCGCCGTAGCCCCTGACGACCGGCGGGAAGAGGCTCGGGTTCGAGACGTAGTGGTCGGCCAGCACCCGGAGCGCGAGCAGCACCATGTTCTGGTCCTTCTGCTGCTCTTCGAGATGCAGGATGAGCCATGCGCTCATGACGTCCGGCTTAAACGTCAGCCCCAACAGCGGGCAGGCGATCTCGCCGGCGACTTGTATGGCCGCGATGTACGACGACACGCGGCCGACGATGTCTGACGACGAGCCGCGCATCAACTGCCCCCGGACGACCGTGTAGCGGCGCGCCAACTCTCCCCAATCGGCGTTTGTCAGGTTGTCGAGGTGGCGGATGTACCGCTCGCCGGCGTGGCCGTGGTTGGCGAGCGCCACCCCTTCCAGAGCCTGCACGAACCCACCCGAGTTGGGCGGAAACGGCGGCGTAAAGCCCCCGACGGGCAGAAGCCGCCCCCGAGCCCCCTCGTGCGGGCTGCACTCGTGCAGGGGCTCCTCAGAAGTCGAGAGCGCCACCGTGCGCCACGTCGGCGTCTCCCGAATCCCGCCGCCTCTAGAGCCCCTTCCCTTCCCTCGCCCGTTGGCGATCATGTAGATGACCGTCTTCTTCAGGTCGTCGGGCGTGTGCTGCGCGTCGTCGAGGAAGATGGGCAGGTCCGAGCACATCCCGGCGATCTGCTCGATGGCGACCTTGGTGTTCGTCCACTGGAGGATGAGCGAGTCCGGGTGCTTGTCGTCGGGGTTGCCGAACGCAGAGGCCGCGAGCTTCAGGCTCGTGGACTTGCCCGTCGTCGTGTTGCCGTTGATGTCCAGAATGAAGTTGGGGATGGCGAGCTTCATCTGGAGCGGAGGGACGAAGGCGGTCAGCACGGCGATCTGCGGGATCATCAGTTCCGCCGAGTCGAGCGCCGTCATCACTTCGAGCCAGCCTTCGAGCGAGCCCCGCCGCGACGAGTAGGCCCGGAAGAGTGAGAGGTCGCCCGGCCCCGTGGGCGCGAACTGGATGCCCTCGGAGACGCCCGGCATGAAGAACTTATCGCCGGCGCGGCTGCGGCCGAAGCGGCTCGTCACCGTCGTGTGCCGGATGTCCTCGTGGAACGAATGCTCGAAGGCCGTCAGGTAGGAGAGCACCTGCCGGGCGTTGTTCGACGAGATGGGCGCGCCCTCGCCGGCGAGGGCGGCGACGAGTTGGCGGGCGTCGTTCATCTGCGAACGCAGAATGGTCGTCGAGCGGTGCCGGCCGAGGTACTTGTACTCGATGACCAGCGAGATCTGGCTCGTATCGATGTTCTCCTGAATCTCCGTAATTCCTAAGAACGTGTTGCAAACCTTAATGGGCTTGGGCGGCCGCTTCTCGTCATCGAAAGAGGGCGGCGTGAACCAGATGGAGTCATCAGGGTGGAAGGAGTAATCGGGCGGCAGCAGCCCGTAGTTAAAGATGGCCTCGGCGGTTGTCTCGACGTCGCCGATCTGTATCCGCCGCTCGGCCGATAGCTCGCCCCGGGCCTTCCTGTCCTCGTAGCGGGCGCGCGCCTTGCGCAGGGTCAGGTCGAGGTAATCTTCGCCGTGCTTGCGCTGCGCGACTTTGCTGCCACAGCCGTCGGGGTTGGCGAGGAAGATGGCCCTGATCTCGCGCTCGTCGAAGCCGCGCTCGAAGAGAGTCGCCGCGATCCAGAAGTCGCGCCCCGACTCGTCGTCCGAGCGCCCGGCGTTAACGCCCGTCCTGATCGTCCGCTGGCCCGACTCTATCGCCTCGCGCATGTCCGCGGGGACGCCGCGCCGGCGCAACTCCATCTCCAGCCACGGCCAGTCCGTGCGGCCGCCTGTCTCACCCCTCTCCTGCGCCTTCTCGTGCTCCCTGCTGAGAACTTCCTCGATGGCCCCGCGGACCTCCTCCACCGAATACCGGACCCAACTGGAGTCCTCCTCGTTGATCTCGCAGGGGAGAGGGTGTGGCTGCTTGATGTTGAGCGTGCCGGGCAGGCGCATCACCCGGCTGATGTTGATGACGGCGTCGCCGCCGAGCGCGTCCCGCAGCGCGCGGATGGTCTTCTCCCACATGATGAGGTCCGTGACCCCGAGATGCCGGTTGAAGACGTAGTAGACATGCTGGCCGAAGCCGGAGTTGACGACGACGGAGGGCCGCAGCGGGAAGCCTCGGATGCGCTTTATCACCTCGATGGCGCCGCCCGCCGCCTGCTTGTAGTCGAGGTCGGCCCAGACGCAGGTCGTCGAGACGCAGTCCTGATCGCGCCCCTCCTTCCCGCGCTCCGGTATCAGGAGGCGGGGTGCAGGGCTAAAGGTAATCATCTGCCGCCCGTTGCGGCTGAGCACCTCGGCCCTGACACGCTCGGCATCGAGCGGTAGTGGTATGTAGGTAGACCTGTCACAGACCTTCGGCTTAGGCCCCCCTGAGAAGTACCTGAACTCGACGTAGCCGTCGCGCAGACCCTCGAAGACGAAATCTAGGAATTTGAAGGCCGCTTGCTCATCCGGCGGAGAGGAGGTAATAGGATATTACCCCGCGGACGCGGGTTGTGGTAGATTTTCTTTGTCCAACGTACGTTTCGCTTAATTAGCGAAATTGTGGTGGCCGGTGAGTTCGAGTCACCGGCCACTTCGCTTTTCGAGCGTTTTTAACCCCCCTTCTCGTATTTGTCCGAATCCTCAGCGACCCTCTACGGCAGCCGGCACACTGAGCGGCTGCTGAAATACAAATGAGGCACCTCGGGAAGCTACCGTCAGGCGCTTCGGCCGCAGCATGATTTGGCCCTCGCTGTATTTTCCACTAGTTCAGGCTGACTAGCCCGAAAGTAATTCCGCCTTCAAATAGGACTCATTGAACGCAGACTTGAGGCGTTCGGGCGTTGCCGGCGGATACGTACTGGATAAAGGTCGATTCCGTCTAGCGACGGAGGGGTCAAATCGAGCAGGGTTTCGGGAGGTTTATCTTTTGCAGCGTTAAGCCGCTTCTTGTCTTCTCTCGTCTTTGTCGGCCTCGTCCGCGCGGCGGCGCTCAAGATTGAGACGAATAATTTCCTCTTCGGGCATTCCGTAAGCCATCATCAGTGCGCGAAGCATCCGCTCAGGGTCAGGAGCGTACTTTACTGATACTCTTAACTCTGAGTTGTAATTCGCTTCCCTCGCCACGGATTTTCACTCACGCGGCGACTTTCCGCCGCTCACTGTTATCGGCCGGAGTCCTGCGTACTTTCCCGAATAATTCTTCAACCGTCTTGCCGAGGTGTTGTGCCAGCGCCTCGCGCAGGTGTGGATAGGACCGGATACCTCTGACCGTCATAGAAAGCTCTTCGCGATGGCAACCGAATTGTCGCGCGAGCCCCGCGATTGTTTCCCCGCGGCAGAGTAACAAAGTCTTGATTTTGATATGTTCTGGTGACACGATGCTTTGTTCCGACTGGAACAGCCTATTTAACTTTTGTTAAAATGTCAAGTAAATTAACGAGCGTTAATTCGCCGACTTTTGCCGACCGGCTGAAGGCAGCGTGTGGGACACAGGAGCCGGCAGAAATTGCTAGGAGGTTAGGGGTTTCGTACGTCACGGTCAAAAATTATCTTGAGGGTAGGTTGCCGGCCGCAGACGTTCTAATTACCATCGCCAGAACTACAGGCGTGTCTCTCAACTGGTTATTAACAGGTGAAACCGATGGGGAGGAGCCGCGGAAGGGTCGCACGTATCTTCTTAGGGCGATTAAGAACGATAACTATGAGTATAAAATGGGGCTAAGGACCGCAGATTTAGAGTTAGCCTTGTACGCTCACCCGAGTGCCGACATACCGTACCAAGTACGGGTTGTTAGTTCTCTTGCTGAGGCGCTGAAGAAAATCAATAAGGTTGTTGAAAACCACCTGAATAGCAGACGCGAGGAGAAGGGGAAAAGCGTCGAACGCAGAGGCGAGCAGCCCCCGAAAGTGAGAGAAGAAAGGCTAGAGTATAAATTCGGCCACAACTTGAATCACCTTGAGATCGCGTTATATGCCCCTATCCATGTTGAGGTGCCCATGGAGGGCTTAGTCACCCCTCTATACAATGTCCTACGTGAAATCGCTAGGTTCACCAGAACCGCGAGCATAGACAATGCCGGGGTCGATGTGGACGACGAGATAGATATTGAACATCTGGACAATGAGTCGTAGATGATTCTTCTGCGCGTCTCGCTAGTCATAATACGATGGGTACTTGCGAACTGCTCCCGCGTTCTCTCCCTGTTTGGGAGCACAACATGTTCAAGTATTCAGCCGTGTTACCGCTGAGTGAGGCGGAGAGATTTCCTGTGCGCGCCAAGTCGGCCGATGAGCCGGAGTCTACCAGAGAGACATTTGACGGGACTGCCCGGCCTTAAATCGCTCCCGCGTGCGCCGCAACAGACCTCGCCTCGCCCCGTCTTCGCTTAGTTTCACCTCTACAACTGCTCATAGCCATCAAAAGCCAGTGCATCCACTTCACCGGGGATCGTGCTAATGCAGGCACCCGCAAATCCCGATTAAATTGCATCCTACGCCTTCCAATGCAACGCCCCACCTGTTCACCATTAACGACCCGTCCGGCGGGCGCTGCGCGCCTAAACATCTCCCTTCGTAAGGGCTAACGATTTTTTTTAGGGAACACGAACTTGGTGCTCCCGGAAGTACGTGTCATTAGATAAGCTTCCGCTCGCCGTTACCCGGCACGGGGGTTTGAGTGATGCTTATAGAGATACCGGAGACGTTCATCAACGAGGTCGCCGAACAAGTTAAACAGAAGCTGAAATTAGATTTACCTCCCCGCGAGCAGCCCGACGAGGCGGTATCGGAGATGCGGCGGAAGCTGGCTCTTATCAACGCGAAGGAGAAAGTCACGGTCGCCGAGGCCGCCCTGCTCCTGAGTTGTTCGGGCGGCCACCTCCGCAACCTCGTCAGGCGGGCCAAGAAGAGACACGCCAAATACCCCATCCCCTACTGCGATCTGCAAGGTGTGACGGTTTTCAACCGCGTGGCTCTGCTGGAGTGGGCGGAGGGAAGGGGTCGTGAGTTGCGGGCGGACTAAGGGTCTTGCTGCGCACCGATTGAAGCGATAGACTCCCGGCGCTTCTTTCGACTGCGACCCTGCTTTGAAAGGAGCATGCGACAGAATGGCTGTTAGAGAGAGAGGTGCGTACATCGCCTACGAGTTCTGGCTGGACGGCCAGTATTACTCGGGTACGTTCAACGGCAAGAAAGGCATGCCGTTGTGTACCAACAAAAGAGAAGCTAGGGATAAGGTTGCCGTCTTACGACAGAAAATACGCGAGGGCAATGGCCCGAACCGCAAGCGTGAGGAGTTGAAAGACTTCGCCACGTTCGTGGACCGGATCTATCTCCCGTTCGCGGAACGGAACCACTCCTCGCCCCGGCACGCCGAGTTCAGGTGCGAGGTGCTCAAAAAGCACTTCGCGGGCAAGAAGTTTGACGAGATCACGCCGACGGCCGTAGATCTCTTCATCGCCGAACGGCTGGAGAGCAAGACCGTCAGGAAGGAGGTGTTACCCGGCGGCAGGAAGGTCAACAAGAAGCGCAGCCCCACCACGGTCCACAAGGAGGTGATGCTGCTTTCGTCGATCTTCAACATGGCTATCGGGGAGGAGGTCACGACCAAAAACCCGTGCAGGAATTTACGGAAGTCTACGCGGGCCAAAATCCCCGCCCGGCGAAAGCGGAACAGGCGACTTTCGCCCGACGAGGAGCGAAGGTTGTTCGACGTCGGCCTCCAAGGCAGGCGCGGTCACCTCTACGACATCGCGGAGGTCGCTCTGCTGACAGGGATGCGCAAGGGGGAGTTGCTGAATCTGGAACCGGGGCACATCAACTTCGGCACCACCGTCAAAACCTTCGTAATTGACGCTGAGGATGTCGATGTCCCGCCCAACTGGCTCATCATTACCGAGAGCAAGAACGGGAAGCCCCGTGTGATCCCGATGAGCCGGAGGGTGCGGCGGAAGTTGGAGGCGCTCTGCGCGGACGTGACCCGCGGCAAGTACGTGTTCGGCAGCGCCCGCACGGGCGGGAAGATCACGGACATCAAGCGCGGGTGGAAGTCCGCCTGTGAGGCGGCGGGGATCAACGACCTCCGCTTCCACGACCTCCGTCACGAGTGGGCTTCACGCGCCGCCGACGGTGGGGCGCACGCTCACGAACGTCGTGACATCCTCGGGCATTCCTCGGGGAACATGACGGACGATTACACGCACGCATCCCCGCGGAGCATGGAAAACGTCATGGAGTCGGTGGCTGGCTACTTGGGCGCAGAGTTGCCGGTCACGACAAAATGGCAGGACAAAATTGCCGGCCGGCCTCTTTTAGGGCCGGCCGGCAGGCGGCAAATGCCTGAGACGTAAGAGGTACGGTGAATAGCGGGGGGGAGACTTGAACTCCCGACCTTGGGGTTATGAATCCCACGCTCTAACCGGCTGAGCTACCCCGCCATGTTGGAAGTGTTAATTATAAGAGCCGTCGGGGAAACGTCAAGCGCGGGCAGGTTCGGGGCAGGGTCTGTTTGCGCGCGCGTGGGGGGGGACGTATCATTCGTGAAGAGTGCGTGCGGTGGTGAACCCCGCGCCCGCCCTTATCCAGATGTTGAAGAGAGAGGTCGTTCATGAGTGAGCTTGTCCACCGGCCGAGGCGGCTGAGGCGGCGCGAGGGCGTGCGGGCGCTGGTGCGCGAGGCGCGCCTCGCGCCGGAGGACCTGATCCTGCCGCTGTTCGCGTGCCCGGGAGAGGGCGTCCGCAAAGAGGTCTCTTCGATGCCGGGCGTCTTCAACCTCTCGACCGACCAGGTCGCGCGCGAGGCGGCCGCCGCGGCGGACGCGGGCGTCTCCGCAGTCATCCTCTTCGGGCTCCCCGAGTCGAAGGACGAGACGGCGACGGGTGCCTACGCCGAGCGCGGCGTCGTGCAGGAGGCCATCCGCGCCGTGCGCCGCGCGGTGCCGGAGATGGTCGTCATCGCGGACACGTGTCTGTGCGAGTACACCTCGCACGGCCACTGCGGGGTGGTGCGCGGGGGCGAGGTCTTGAACGACGAGTCGCTCGAACTCATCGCGCGCACGGCCGTGAGCCAGGCGGCGGCGGGCGCGGACATCGTCGCGCCCTCGGCGATGATGGACGGGCAGGTCGGGGCCATCCGGCAGGGGCTGGACGAGGCGGGCTTCGAGCACGTCGCCGTCATGTCCTACGCGGTCAAGTACGCCTCGGCCTTCTACGGGCCTTTCCGCGAGGCGGCCGACAGCGCGCCCTCGTTCGGCGACCGCCGCGCCTACCAGATGGACGCCGCCAACGCGCGCGAGGCGATGCGCGAGGCCGAGCTGGACGTGATGGAGGGCGCCGACTTCCTGATGGTCAAGCCGGCCGGCCCGTACCTCGACGTCCTGCGGCAGGTGCGCGACCGCTTCGACCTGCCGCTCGCCGCCTACCACGTCTCGGGCGAGTACGCGATGCTGAAGGCCGCGGCGCAGCGCGGCTGGATCGACGAGAAGCGCGCAATGCTTGAGACGCTGACGGGCATCAAGCGCGCGGGGGCCGACGTCATCCTTACGTACTACGCCGTCGAGGCCGCGCGCGAGCTGCGCGGGCGCTGACCGCTTTAAGTTTTAGCCACAGAGACACGGAGGCACAGAGGTTAAGAAAAGGATTGTCTTATCCTTTCTTACCTCTGTGCCTCCGTGTCTCTGTGGCTGAAGGCTCTTAAGTCCCGGGAGCGTTCAGTCGAGCTTCTCCTCCCTCGCGTCAACCGGGCGCGGGTCGTTCATGCGCATGAAGCCGATGATGGCGCAGACGGCCCCGAGCGCGACGAAGAGGTTGAAGAAGGCGGCCATGCCGACGATGTTGTCGGTGTTGGTCTCGTTGATGCCGTAGACGGCGAAGACGAACCACTGGACGTGGTAGAGCAGCAGGCAGACGGCCGAGATGGCAAACCAGCGCGGCGACTCGCCGAAGGCGCGCGCGCGCGCGAACCCCAGCGCCGCCGCGATCAGCCACCCCAGGCCGCCCACGCCGAGCAGCCCCAGCACGACCCAGGGGAAGTAGGAGGGCAGGCGCATCTGCGCGAGGGCCGCGAAGCAGGAGGAGAGCATCAGGCTAGTCCTTTCCGTTCAAGGGGACGAGGGTTTTTGCAAACGCGAGGCGCCGCGGGTGCCGCCGGAAGTTGGCGACGGCGCCCGCGGCGCCTTCGTGAGCGTGACGCGGTCGAAGAGGCAGACTCCCGTACGCGGAGGCGAAGCCTCGCGGCCTTCGACTCGCGGAGGGGGAGCGGCGGCCGCCCGTCACTGCGTAATGTGTATCTCCTCTTCCGCCCCCGAGTGGCGCAGGAAGATGGCGAGCGCGCAGACGCAGAGCACCACGAACCCCCCGATGGCCTTCCAGAGGTGGGGCGTGTTGCCCTGCGGGTCGGTCGTCGCGGCGAACAGGTAGAACTGCCAGATGGCGAAGCCCAGAGCGGCGACCCCAACGATCCCAAGCAGAACGTCAACCAGGCTCTTCATCGTGAACCTCCTGAGTTCGGTTAGTCAGACCCTCGTCGGCTTGAAAAGGTTAAGCCGGAAAAGTTCTGGAGCATTTGCCGGGTTTTGCTTCCAACGGTATTGCGTCTGGATTCGCCGCTATGTTAGCGCCGCGCCCCGCCGGACGCAAGGGGGTTTGTGCAAGGATGAAGGTTGAAAGGGTGTTAGGTGTTGGGTTCCGGTTTAAGGACAGCCGGCCTGTCTAAAACCCGACACCCGACACCCGACACCCGACACCTTCCTCCTCCATCCTTACAGAATCAGCCTCTTATCCCCCGCGCGGCGGGTGACGCGCTCGCGGTCGAAGTATTCGAGGAGCGGGATGGCGTACTTGCGCGAGACGCCGGAGAGCTCTTTGAAGGCCGCCACGTCGATGAGGCGGTCGGGGGTGCGCGCGGCGTAGTCGCGCAGCCCGGCGGTGAGGCGTTCGAGCGCGTCGCGGTGGAAGAGCAGGTCCTCCTTGACGCGCACGAGCGCGCCCGCGTCGAGGAGGAGTTGGAGGAGCTTGCGCAGGTGCTCCCGCCGTGTGCCTTCGCCTCCCGCGCGCGCGAAGGCGTCTTCGAGCGCGGGCGCTTCGAGCGCCGCGTCGCGGTAGATCGCTTCGAGCCGGTCGCGCAGCGCCGCGTCCGCGGGCGAGAGGTCGAGGCTGTGCCCCGCGGCGCGCACAAGCTCCCTCTCCGCGACGAGCGAGCCCGCCTCCTCGGCCGCCTTCAGCGCCGCGCGGAAGACCTCGGGCGCGGCGCGCGTGAAGACGCGCTCGCGCAGCGTCTCGCGCGCGAGGCCCTTCGACAGGGGCTCGCGCCGGTGGTGCGCCTCCGTCTCTTCGCCCGCCGCGCTTTGCAGGCGGCGCAGGACTTCGCTTGAGACCAGAACCCCCTCGGCTTCGACGACCGAGCCGCGCCCCTCCGCCTCTCTCAGCGCCGCGGCCAGCACGTCGTCGCGCCAGCCCGTGCGCGCCGCGGCCTCCTCGCGTCGGAGCCCGCGCTCGGCCGCCGACGCGACGAAGAAGGCGAGCCGCGCCGCGCGGTCCGAGCCTTCAAACGCGACGAGCGCCTCGCGCGCCGCCGCGCGCTCGCGGCCGCGGTGTTTAGTCGCGTGCGCGTCGAGCACGACCCCGCCCGCGAACGTCTGCTGCGGCGAGTACGTGCGCAGGATGAAGCGGTCGCCGGGGAGCGCGACGACCGGCGATTCGAGGCGCAGTTGGACGAGCCCCGCCGAGCCCGGCGCGACCTCGCCCGACTCTTCGAGCACGGCGACGCGCGCGAGCGCCTCCAACGCGCCGTGGTGCACGCGCACGCGCTGCCGCGTCCGCAGGGGGCGCGTCGCGTCGGCGAGCAACTCGACGCGCGCGTCGAGAATCTGCGTCGGCCGCAGGCGGCCGACCGGCGCGAGCACCATCCCGCGCTCGACCCCGGCCGTCTCGACGCCGCCGAGGTTCACCGCCGTCCTCTGCCCGGCGCGCGCCTCGCGCACGCCCGCGCCGTGCACCTGCAAGCCCCGGACGCGCACGCGCGCGCCGGTGGGCAGCAGCTCAAGCTCCTCGCCCTCCTTAACCTCTCCGGCGACGAGCGTGCCCGTCGCCACCGCGCCGAAGCCGCGCATCGTGAACGAGCGGTCTACGGGGAGGCGCGCCACCGCGTCGCCCCCGCGCTCGGGGGCCGCGAGCGCCAACGCCCGCAAGACCTCCTTCAACTCTTCGACCCCCTGCCCCGTGCGCGCGCTCGCGGCCACGACCGGCGCGCCTTCGAGGAACGAGCCCGCGACCAGCTCCGACGCCTCGAGCCTGACGAGTTCGAGCAGCTCCTCGTCAACCGCGTCGGCCTTCGTCAACACGACCAGCCCGGCGCGGACGCCGAGCAGGCGGCAGATGTCGAAGTGCTCGCGCGTCTGCGGCATCACGCCCTCGTCGGCCGCGATGACGAGCGCGACGAGGTCTATGCCGTGCGCGCCCGCCAGCATGTTCTTGACGAAGCGCTCGTGCCCCGGCACGTCCACGAACCCGACGCGCACGTCGCCCAGGTCGAGTTCGGCGAACCCGAGGTCGATGGTGATGCCGCGCCGCTTCTCCTCCGGCAGGCGGTCGGCGTCCACGCCCGTCAGCGCGCGCACCAGAGTAGTCTTCCCGTGGTCGATGTGGCCGGCCGTGCCGACTATCACTGAGCGCATGTCACCTCCACCTGAAGACGCTGAGGATGTCTGAGAAGTCGTCGCGCCAGACTTCGAGCTGGTAGACGGCCGGCTCGAACTCGGGCCAGTTGGCGTCGGAGGCGAGCGGGCCGAAGTCCGCGTCGGCGCGCGCGACGGCGACCCAGGTCGAGGCGTCGATGCCGAGCTGTTCGCCCTGCCTCCCGTCGTCGAAGATGCGCGAGGCGAGGCCCGCCTCGCGCGCGACGCCGCCCGCGACGCGTTCGAGCTGGAGGCTGCGGTTCGAGACGTGGAAGGCGATGACACCGCCGGGCGCGAGCTTCCGCAGGTAGAGCGCCAGCGCCTCGCGCGTCATCAGGTGCGCGGGCACGGCGTCCGAGCTGAAGGCGTCGAGCACGATGAGGTCGTAGGAAGCGTCCCGCGCCTCGCGCAGCCGCAGCCGCGCGTCGCCGAGCACAACGCCCACCTGCGCGCGCGCGCACGCCGAGAGGTATGTGAAGAGTCGGGGGTCGCGCGCGATTCGGACGACCATCGGGTCGATCTCGTAGAACGTCCACGCCTCGCCCTCGCGCGCGTAGGCGGCCGTCGTCCCCGCGCCGAGGCCGACGACGGCGACCGAGAGCGGCGCGCCCGCCCCCGCGGCCTCGCGCTTCGCGTGGACGTGCCGGAAGACCGAGCCGAGCGGCCCTTCGCGGTGATAGTAAGAGACGGGCTCGCAGCGGTGTGCGTCGTCCGTGTACTGCTTGCCGTGGAGCGTGCTGCCGTGGTTGAGCCAGTGGATGGTGTCGCCCGCGTCGGCCTCGACGCGGTGCGTGCCGTAGAAGTTGCGCGACGCGTGCAGCGTCCGGTTCCCCTGCTCCGCGAAGAGCATCACGGCCAGCATGACCGCGCCGAGGCCGAGCGCGAACCGCAGGGGCCGCGGCGCGAAGAAGTGGTTGAGCAGGAAGAGCGGGACGCCGAGCGTGACGGCCGCGCGTTCCACGGACGTTAACTCGTACCGCCGCGCCAGGACTATCAGCGCGGCGGCCAGAAGCCCTATCGCCAGAGGCAACAGCAGGTCGAGCCAGTCCCAGCGTCTTACCCCGCCGTCGCCCTCGACCTGCCCGTCCGGAGACTCAGCCCCCACTACCTCGCCCCCGCTCTGCCCCTCTGCCGCGAAGAGCGACGTTCCGACCGCGCCACTCTCATCCCTCTTCTTCGCGCCGAGGCGGAGGCCGAAGAGCGTGCCGCCCGACTTGCGGTAGGCCGGGCGCAGGTAGCTCGCCAGGAGGATGACGAGCGGGTACTCGGCCACCGTGTCGAAGACGAGCGGCGCGACGACCGCGTTGAAGAGCCCGCCGAGCACGCCGCCCACGGCGAGGCACAGGTAGAACTCGGCGAGGTGCGACGCGGCGGGCCGGTCGTCGGCGAGTTGGCCGTGGCAGGCGAGCGCGGCGGCGAAGAGGAAGGCGAGGTGGAAGAGTATCAGGAACCACGCCGGCCTCGACGCGCCCGACAGGTAGACGAGCGCCACCAGCACGGCCGCCCCCGGCACCACGCGCGCCAGCAGCCCGCGCGGGAGCTTGAAGCCGCGCGCGAAGACGATGACGAAGCTCAGGAGGTAGAGCGCGAGCGGGATGACCCACAGCAGCGGCACGGCCACGAGGTCGGTCGTGACGTGCGTCGTCACCCCGAGCACGAGGCTCGAAGGCACGAACGCCAAAAGCACCCAGCGCAGCCGCCGCCCGGCGTCCGGGGGCTCGGAAGAGAAGACGGCCGCCGACCCCTTATCTTCGACCGCCCCGGCGACCTCTCGCGCGCGCCGCCGCGTGAGAACCGCGCAGGCCGCGAAGAGGAAGAAGAGCGCGCCGTAGAGGTACGCCCACGCGCGGCCCTGCTGCCCGAGTGTGAGCGCGGGCTCGAGCAGCACGGGGAAGCCGAGGAGCGCGAAGAGGCTCCCGGCGTTCGAGGCCGCGTAGAGGTAGTAAGGGTCGGAAGCCGACTCGGCGCGCGTGCGCGAGAACCACGCTTGCAGGAGCGGCGCGCTGGCCGAGAGAACGAAGAAGGGCGGCCCGACCGTCACGAGCAGGGTCTTCAGGAGCCACCACTCGGGGCTCGCGCCCTCGGGCACGCCGACGCCCGCGGCCTCGTTCAGGGCGACGGGCAGCGCCAGCGCCGCCAGCGCCAGCAGAGCGAGGTGCACGGCCCCCTGCGCCAGCGCCGACAGCCAGCGCGTCAGCGCGAGCGCGTAGGCGTAGCCCGCCAGCAGCAGCGCCTGGAAGAAGAGCATGCAGGTGTTCCACACGGCCGGCGTCCCGCCGAGCAGCGGCAGGAGCATCTTGCCCGCGAGCGGCTGAACCCAGAAGAGCAGGAAGGCGCTGACGAAGAGCGCGGCGGCGAAGACGAAGGCCATAAGAGCCGTGAACCGTGAACCGTAAACCGTGACAAGATAAAAGCTGAAAACAGTAAACCGTAAACCGTGAACCGTGACAAGAAGGAAATGCTTCCCTCTTGTCACGGTTCACGGTTTACCGTTCACGGCTTTTTCTTGTCACGGTTTACGGTTCACGGTTTACGTCATTTAACTATCTCGAAGTCGAGCCACTGGGTGACGGTGGCGCGGCTGCCCTTGGCCAGCTCGTCGGTGACGACGATCTGGAGGACGTAGTCGCCGGGCGTGAGGTTCATGCCGAGCTGGAGGCGGCTGCCCGACCGCAGGCGCGTCACGTCGGGCTGCGGGCCGGGGTCGAAGGGGGCAAGCTGGCCCTCGAAGACGGGCTGGCCGTCGCGGAAGATGCGCGTCTGCGTCAGGAGCCGCGGGCGGCCCGTCGCGCGGTCAACCTTCGCGTTGTAGATGATGTAGGTGAAGTCGATCTTCGAGCCCTGCCGGAAGCGGCGCACGGTCGCGTCGCGCAGGGGGTCGGGCGCGACCGACTTCGGCGCGGCCCCGGGCGCGGGGTCGTCCGCGGCGGCCGTGAGGACGACGCCCGAGAGCGCGAGGCGGTTCTTGCCGAGGTCGGGCACCTCTATGTACTGGCTGGCCGAGCCGACCTTGTCCGTCTGCGCGTCGCGCACGGCGACGCGGAGCTGGTAGGCCCCCGGCTTCTTGATCGGCACCTTCATCATGTAGACCAGCCCGCCGGAGAGCATCAGCTGGAGCGCGTCGTCGCGCGCGCGGATGGTCTCGGTGCGGTTGAGCTCGTCCACGACCTGCCCGTTCTCGCCGAAGGTGAGGGCGGCCACGTCGATGACGGCCTTCTTCCAGCCGTCGGCCTCGTCCGTCAGTTTGAGCTGGCTGGCGTCGATGTGCATGAGCGAATCGACGACGGCCGTCTTCGCCCCGGGGCTGCTGAAGAGCGAGGTCAGCCGCAGGCTAAGGTCGCCCGACGTGAGCGGCGAGCTAAGCGCCGCCCGCAGTTGCTCGGCGCGCGAGCCCGGCGCGGGCTGCTTCTTCGTCTCGACGAAGCCGTAGAAGCCCGCGCGCGTGCGGATGTTCAGGCCCGAGCGCTTGAGCTTCACCTCGAACTTGTTGAAGCGCGTCTTGCCCTTCGAGGGCTCGAAGAGCTCTTCCTGCGGGCGGAAGCCGATGAGGTAGTAGCCCTTCTGGTCGTCGAGGATGCGCTGCACGCCCCCGGGGAGGTCGTTCGTGTTCCTGACGAAGATGCCGCCCGTCTGCTCGGCGAGGTAGGCGAGCCCCTCCTGGGTCTGGGCGAGCTCCCGGCCGCGTTGGAGTTCGGGCGAGTCGGCCGGGTTCGACCCCGGCCTGGGTAAGTAGTTGTCGGCCGCCGTCAGGCCGGGCACGGCCAGGCCGCGCGCGTCTATCGTGTAGATGACGACCGAGGCGCGGTTGGCCTGGTCGGTCAGGCGGCGCAGGTTCTCAAGCACGCGGTCGGTGTCGCGGCGGTCGTTCGGCTGGTTGAGGTCTTTGTGAATCCGGAAGCCGCCGGAGAAGAGGACGACCGACTTGCGGCCGGGCAGCTCGCGCATCCCGCGCACGACGTAGTTGATCGCGCCGAGCGTGCCGACGGTGAAGACGCCCTCGCGGAACTCTTCGAGCGCGGCCCGGGGGTCGTCGTTCTCCTCCTCCGCGCCCGCGCCCTTGCGGTCGCCGCTGTTCGGCCGGCCCCCGGTCATCGAGCCGATGTTGGGCGTCGGGTCGGGCTCGATCGGCGCGAAGGTGCTGATGCCGGCGCGGCCCACGGGGCTCCAGCGCACGCGCTCGACGGCGCGGTAGAGGAGCTGCTTGTCGGTGGTGAACTGCTGGAGCGCGCCCTGCCCCGCGCTCGTCCGCATGATGGCGACGAGGTCGCCGGGCTGCATCTGCTCGTCCACGAACTTCTTCAGGGCGCGCCGCACGTAGTGGATGTCCTGGAAGGAGGTGCCGAGGTCGTCGGCGACGAGCGCGATGGTGCGCCGCACCTGCCCGGCGCGCAGCGGCACGGGCGGGAGCGGCGGGGCCGGCGCGGACTTGTCCGACTTCTTATCGCGCGCGACGGGCCGGGCGGCTCCGCCCGCCTCGGGCTCGCCCGAGACGAAGGAGAAGTTGGTGATCTCCTGCCGTCTGCCGTCCACGGAGACTTCAAAGTCTTCGGGGCGCAGGTCTGCGACGCGGCGCCCCTGCTTGTCGGTCACGACGGCGTCGAACTGCACGAGGTTCGTGGTGATGCGCACCACGTCGTCCTCGTCGGAGTCCTCCGCGGGCGTGGGCGAGGGCTGCGGCTGCTGCGCGGCCGGCGTCGCGGGCTGCTGCGGCGGGGGCGCGGGCTGCCGGCCGAGCGCGGTCGCCTGCGTGAAGGTCAGAAGGAGTGCGAGTGTCGGCGCGAGGTCTTTTCTCATCGTAGGCTCTTCCGTCGTGAGCGCCGCAGGGGGTCTGTGCGGCTGGCCTTTGGGAGACGTTTGTGCGATGCTTCCGGTCAAACTCTAAGCAGCGGACGGAGGGCGATTATGACAGAGCCGGCGAAAAACGGCGACCGGGTGCGCGTGCACTACACGGGGCGGCTCGAAGACGGGGCGGTCTTCGACTCGTCGCGCGACGGCGAGCCTCTGGAGTTCACGGTCGGGGCCGGCGAGGTCATCCCCGGCTTCGACGAGGCCGTGCGGGGCCTGAACGTCGGCGACACGCGGACGGTCGAGATCACGCCCGAGGACGCCTACGGCCCGCGCCGCGACGGCCTGGTCACCTCCCTCTCGCGCGAGGTGGCGCAGTTCCCCGAGGAGCCGCAGGTCGGCGACAACTTCCTCCTCCCGCTTCAGGACGGCACCCAGCACCCCGTCACCGTCACCGAAGTCACAGACACCCACGTCACCATCGACGGCAACCACCCCCTCGCCGGCCGGAAGCTCATCTTCGACGTAGAGCTGGTGGGGAAGAGCTAAGAAGGCGTGAACCGTAAACCGTAAACCGTGACAGGAGGAAATCAACTCCTTCTTGTCACGGTTTACGGTTCACGCCTTCCTTCTGCCTTCACTCCTCGTCTTCGGGGTTGGCCCCGAAGTAGTACATCCACTCGCCCAGCTCGGACTCCTTCACGCCGCCGCGCGCGTCGTGCCGTGACTCGTCCGTCTCGGCGAGCGCGTCGAGCCGGCGGCGGAACTCGCCCGAGCGGATGACCTCCGCGCCGCAGCGGCGGACGTAGTCGGCGAGCGCGCGGTCGGAGGTGACGACCTTCAGCGTCCGGCGCTCGCGCGACTCTTCCACCAGCCGCTTGATGCGCGCGTCGGCGTCCCCGCCGCGCTCGGCGTAGAAGACGCGCACGCCCATGAAGGACGAGCCGTCGGGGAAGAACTCGTCCGGCGCGCCGTCGAAGACCGCCTCCACCGTCACGCCCGCCTCGCGCGCGAACCGCGCCAACTCACCCAGCAGACGCCTCCGCGCGCCCGCCTTATCCCTGTGCCACCCCACGCGCTGCGCCATCACGTTGTTGCCGTCAACCAGGTATGACATGAGCGTCTCGAAGTCAGGCCGCCAGCGTGCGCCGACGGACGGGTGCGGGCCCGCGACAGAAAGATAGCAATTTTTTCGTTGACTCGCTCCCGAGATTACTTTAAAAACGGTGCGCTTGCCCAAAACTTAAGGTCGGCTCTCTCCTCAAAAGCTAATAGACGGGCCGCAACGTCCTTAAAAGTTAATAGACGGGCCGCAACGTCCTTTTCATCCGGGACGGGCGCGCAGCTATTTTTTTAAGCCGCCACGGGCGGGTTGCCCTCGCACATTGTGGTCGGACATCCACTGAACCCAAGACACACCACGAAAGGAGCCTTCCGAATGTTCAAATGCTCTGGCCGGCGCACGCTGGTCTTCACCGCCGTCGCCCTCGCCGCCTTCAGCTTCGCGGCGGTCGCCTATGCCAATCACTCGTGGCGCAAGTTCCACTGGGCGCGCACGAGCAACCCCTTCACCGTCCAGTTGGGCAACAACCTGAGCAGCGGCTGGTCATCCTACCTGACCGACGCCTCGAACGACTGGAGCATGTCGGGCGTGCTCGACACGAAGGTCGTGGCCGGGCAGTCCAACTCGAACTGCGCACCGACCGCGGGCCGCGTCGAGGTCTGCAACGCCAACTACGGCGCGACGGGCTGGCTCGGCATCGCCTCGGTCTGGACGAGCGGCGGCCACATCTCGCAGGGCACGGTCAAGAACAACGACTACTACTTCAACCAGCCGCGTTACAACACGTCCGCGTGGCGCCGGTTCGTGACCTGCCAGGAGGTCGGCCACACCTTCGGCCTCGACCACCAGGACGAGAGGTTCAATAACGTCAACCTCGGGACGTGCATGGACTACACGAACGACCCGACGGGGACGGCCGGCACCAACGGCACGCTCAACAACGAGCACCCGAACCAGCACGACTTCGACCAGCTCTCCCTCATCTACAGCCACCTCGACAGCTCGAACACCGCGGGCCAAGCGACGGCGGCCGCGAAGATGCCGCCCGCGGCGCGCGACATCATCATCGAGGGGCCGGGCCAGTGGGGCAAGCTCATCCGCGGCGGCAGGGACAAGGGCTTCTCGGACTACGAGCTGGACTTCGGCGGCGGGCACAAGGTCTACACCCACGTCATCTGGGCGATTGAGGAGCAGCCCGAAGACGAGCACCACCACGAGTAAAGGCGGTCACTCGCCGGCGGGCCGGCCCGTTGAAAGCGGCAGGGGCGAGAACCCGCGGGTTCTCGCCCCTGCCGCTTTCGTGGCGGATTTTCTTAAGGCCCGGCGTGTCCGTCCTGTCAGCGGCACTTGACGATCATCGCCTCGCGGTCGCGCGCGAGGTTGAAGGTGCCGATGACCTTGCGCGTGCCGGCGCGGGTGACGGTGAGCTTCATCAAACTCCCGCCGACCCGCCCGCTCAGGCGGACGCGGTAGCCTCGCGCATCGTCGCCGGGGCGCACCGGCCCGCCGCGCTCCTCGTAATGAGTGCCGTAGACGCTGAAGCGCCCTTGAGCGTCCACGACGATCTTCCCCTCGACCGTCCCGTGCGCGCAGTCGTACTCGACGCTCGCGCCGCTCTCCGTGACCTCGAAGCGTATGTGCTCGCCGCCCCACACGCCGGGCGTGAGCGCGTCCTCCGCGCGCCTCTGAACGGACTTCTTCCCGCCCTGCGTCATCGAAGCCCCCCGCCCCTCGGCCGTCGAGCCGCGCATCAAGGGCAACGCCGCGAAGAGTTGGAGCGCGGCGAGAGCGGTCGTCGTCAACAGCCTGCGGTTCACCCTCCCCCTCACTTTCATCAGCGCCCAGTATAAACCATCGGCGGAAAAGTGAAGGGGCGGACGCCCGAGTACGCCCGCCCCTTCAACGTCAGCGCTTCACACGCGCCCTACTGGCAGGTGCTCAGCTTGAACGAGTAGATGTAGGTCGTCCAATTGTAAGAGCCGTTGGCCGGCAGGTACTCGGTCGTGAAGACCATCGTGCAGCCGTCCACGGGGTCAACGCTGATGGTGCTGTAGTCGCCCCAGCGCGTCAGGCCGCCTGTCTGCGAGCCGGCGCCGGTGAAGATGCCCGTCTCGTTGCCGAAGGCTCCGGGCAGGTCGAGGGGCCCGCGGTAAGCGTAGCGGATGCTCGGCACGAGGGTCGAGCTCGACACGTTGTAGCCGATGGCGATGCCGCCCGTCTTGTCGAGCGCCGCCGAGCCCATCCAGCGGTAGGTCGAGTCGGGCGAGAAGGTGCCCTGCTGGTAGACGACCGGGGCGGCGCTCCCCAACGTCTGCCCCGCGGCGTTGCGCAGCTCGTACCAGCGGATGCCGCTCGTGCCGCCGGTGGCTACGGGGTGGTTGATGACCATCGCCTCGTGCGCGCCGAAGTTGCGGTAGCTGAGGCGGTAGTTGAGGCGGTCGCCGAGCGAGTCGAGCAGCGTCGTCGTGCCGGGCTGCGGGATGCAGGCGCCGCCGCCGCAGGCGCGGCTGAAGGTGGCCGCGCCCGAGACGGCCGTCGGCCCGGTGAGCGTCGAAGTGCCGGCCGCCCAGTTCACCGAGTAGCGCCACGCCTGGAGCGAGGTGGTGCTGATGCTCAGGAGCGGGTTGGCGCTCCCGGCGGCCGGCAGCGTCGAGCCCTCGATGTCGGCCGGCTCAAGGCTGTGCCCGGCGGTCGTCTTCTTGCAAATCTGGCGGGCAGACAGCCCCGACAGCATCCGGTCGCGCTCAAGCGCACAGACGTTGGCGCCCGTGAAGGTGCGCCCCTTGAACATGTTGTAGGTGATGTAGTAGCCGTCGCGCCAGACGCTCATCTTCGGGAAGTCGTTGAAGTCGCGGTTGAAGGAGTAGGAGTAACGGTAGTAGGTGCCGGTCGGGTCGGGGGAGGTCGAGACCGCGACGCACTGCGTGTAGGGCGTCGAGGAGACGGCGAACTGCGTCACTACCCAGCGGTTGGCGAGCTGGTCGTACTGGACGATGGGGTCGCCGTCGTTGTCCGACTCGCAGCGCCCGCCGAAGCCCTGCCAGATGACGTTGCCGTTCTTGGGGAAGCCGGGGACGATGTTGAACCCGGTGATGTTGTTCGAGGCGTCGCGGGTGACGCTGTAGACGGCGTAGCGCAGGTTGACCCACTGCACGTAGTGGTTAGGGCCGAGGTCGCCCGTCGTGTCGGGCGGCGCGACGCGGAAGGTCGGATCGACGGGGACGCCGTTGGTCGCGGCCTTCGGCTGCGCGTAGGCCGAGTTGGTGCCGCTCGGCTGCCCCGCGAGCGGGTCCACGCCGCCCGGGTTCGAGTTGCCGACGGCCTGCGGCCGGCCGGGCTCGAAGTCGCGCCCGCCGCGCGCGGGCGCCGGCTTGCCGCCGCGCTCGAACATCTCGCGCAGGGGCTTGGGAGACTTGTCGAAGTGATCGGGCTTCATCACCTCCGAGTTGCCTTGGCCGAGCACTACGGCCGGTAGTAGGAGCGTGCAGAAGACGAGAGTGGTCAGTGACGCAAAGGCTTTTCTCATTTTACCTCCGGGGCGGTACGTGCCCGCCGATTCATCTGCGTGGGTGCAGCCAGGACTTTACAGACGTGAGGTTACGTTTGTGCAAGTCGTTGGGGCCGGTCGCTTCGTAGAAAGCCGTGAGCGAATCCAGTATGAGTGAGAGCCCGCGGCCGGGGCCGTCGGGACGCAGGGCCGGAAGAGGGCGTCGCCGGCCGTCGATCAACGCGCGAACTGTCTGAATGATTGCCGTCCGAGGTCTACCGGGTAGACGCCGAAGGTAAGGAGTCCCTTAAGTCTCGGCGGTGTAGCTCTCGGCTTCAGCCCGGAGATAGTAAGCGGAAACTGTTGAGAGGTCAACTCCAGCGCCGCAAAATTTGTAGCAGTCTCGAACCGTACTCTCTCTAACACTTTGTGACGCGGGGCGGGGGAAGAGTCGGCAGCCGCTCCTCCCCTGCCTCGGCGGCTTCAAAGCGCCCTTCAGAGCAGCGCGAGTATCTGGTTGAGCAGGCCGACGATCTCCGCGAGCGGCCCGCCCGCGTCGAGCAGGTTCGCCACGGCGCACAGCAGCGCGCCCAGGAGCCCGCCCGTCGGGTCTGCGTCGATGTCGAGCACGACCCTGTTGAGGTGAACCTCAAGGCCCAACAGGTCGAGGTCGAGCGGCCCCAGCTCCAGATGCAGGATGTCGCACGAGGCGGCCTGGATGTTGACGATCATCCGGATCGTCTTCAGCACCGTGCCGATGACGTTGCCGACCCCGTTCTGGACGGTGCCGGTCAGGGTGCCGACGGCGACGATCTGGTCGCCCACGACCTGGAACCGGCTGACGGCGAAGTTGCCCGTGAACTTCCCGCCCTTGCCGGTCGTCCCCGTGACGGGGACGGTGACGCCGCCCGCGAAGGCGACAGCCAAAGTGGCGGGTGCCAGCTTCGCCGAACGCGTGGCCGGGCCTCTGTTCGCGGCCGTAGCGGACAGCGGCGCTAAAGCGAACATCACGGAGCCCATAAGCACCGCGAGCGCCTTGTGTCGGATATTCATCTTTACTTCTCCTCCTAACGCTTGTTCAGCCCGATGAGGTTCGGGGCGGCGCGCGCACACGCGTCCCGGGGGTTTCCGGGGAGAGTCACAAGGGTCAGGGAATGTGCTTGAGGGTAGCGGCGCGGTCTCGGGCGGACAAGATGGCTATTTCTACAATCCTTTGGCCGGACTTACTGCGGCCAGACCTCCGGCGGGCGGCTCAGACTCGGCGGGCGCGGTGCTTTAACCCTTGCGGCGCGCGGGGTCGTTCGGCGGCCGGGGGGCGGCGGCGCGCGAGGGCGCTGCGGCGCGGGCGGTATTGAATGGAGCGGTCGGGGTGCATCCCGCGCACGATGCGGTTGGTGGCCGCGATTGTCAGCTCGGCGAAGGACGCGTGGCGTCGCTTGAGCAGTGACAGAAGCTCGCGCCTGCGGCCGGTGCTCGGCCGCTCCGAGAACTGGCGCGGGTGCGTGGCGCGGCGCAGCAGCAGCGGCGGGGTGGAGGCGGTGGGCGCGCCGTTGCGGAAGTGCTCCCTGTATCGGGCCGGCGTCACCCCGCAAGCCTTCTTGAAGTCCCGGACGAAGTGGCTCTCGTCCGTCAACCCGACGAAGGCCATCACCTGCTTGACGCTGAGGTGCGTGCTCTCCAGCAGTTCTTTGGCGCGGCGAATCCGCAGCCGTCGCAGGTAGCGCGCGGGCGGCAGGCCCGTCTCTTTCTTGAATAGTTGGTGGAGGCGCGAGGGCGACAGGTTGACCAGAGCCGCGAGCTTCGCGGGCGACCAGCCCTTGTGCAGAGACTTCTCGGCCAGGGCGATGACCTGACGCACCCTGTGATCCATGGTTACGCTCCGCCGGGTGAAGGTAACCGCACTGTTTCACTTCCCCCGGAGGCGCGAGGGCAACGTGTGTGCCAGCCCCGAGACGGCGGCGAACCCGGCCTTACACGTCGAGCCTCGGCGGCAAGGTGCACGCGCGCGACACACGGAAATGGTACGGCCGGCGCGTAGCTGAACATGGAGGGGCGCGGGACGCGTGCGTGAAAGAGTGGTGCCGCGCGCGCGGGGGTGGAGGGGCGCGCGCGGCGGCTGGGGCGGGACTTCGGGTTGGCGCGAGCCGTACCGCCTTAAGGGCTGGGGGCTTTCGGGGGGGCGGCGTCGCGTTCGGGGCGGAGAGACGATTGCAAATCAGGCGCGCGTCGCTATATAAACTCTCTGCACGCCGGGGCCTGAGACGGGGAGGCCCCGCAACGGCGTCGCCGCGGCCCATCGGCGCCGTCTTTCTCTTACACCGGTTAACGCACCGAATCAGACCGAAAACTATCGCCGGTTTTTTTTAACCCCGGCGTGACGGCTTTAGCGCCGCGCCGGCACGTTAAGAGTTGGGCGTCCGGCGATCGAAGGACACCACTTGCCCGCACCCTCAGAGATTACGGGGCTGCTCATCGCCTGGAGCGAAGGCGACCAGGCGGCGCTCGACCGCCTGCTGCCGCTCGTCGAGCGCGAGCTGCACCGGCTCGCGCGCCGCTACATGCGCCGCGAGCACCCCGGCCACACGCTCCAGACCACCGCGCTGGTCAACGAGGCTTACATGAAGCTCTGCGACCAGACGCGCGTGCGCTGGCAGAACCGCGCGCACTTCTTCGCCATCGCCGCGCGCATCATGCGCCGCTTCCTGACGAACTACGCGCGCGACCGGCGCCGCGACAAGCGCGGCGGCCGGGCCGTGCAGGTCTCGCTCTCGGAGGTGGCCGTCATGAGCGAGGAGCGTTCGGCGGAGCTGCTCGCGCTCGACGAGGCGCTCGAACGCCTCGCGGAGTTCGACCCGCGCAAGGCGAGCGTCGTCGAGCTGCGCCACTTCGGCGGGCTGACGGCCGCGGAGACGGCCGAGGTGTTGGACGTCTCGGTCGTCACGGTCGAGCGCGACTGGAAGGCGGCGAAGGCTTGGCTGGCGAAGGAGGTCAGGGGTGAAGGCTGAGGACTGGCCGCGCGTCGAGCGGATGTTCCACGACGCGTCACAACTCGGGGTCGTGGAGCGGGACGAGTACCTCGCGCGCGAGTGCGCGGGGGACGAGGGCCTGCGCCGCGAGGTCGAGTCGCTCATCGCCGCCTCCGAGTCGAACCCCAGCTTCATGGAGCTGCCGCTGCTCGACGACGGGCTGCGCCTCTTCTCGTCCGGCCCCGGCGGGTCGCTCGCGGGCTGCTCGCTCGGCCACTACAAAATCCTGCGGATGCTCGACGGCGGCGGGATGGGCGGCGAGGTCTACCTCGCGGAGGACTGCCGGCTCGAACGCCCCGTCGCGCTCAAGTTCATCTCCAACCACTACGCGGGCGACGGGTGGGCGCGCGAGCAGATGATGAAGGAGGCGCGGGCGGTCGCGCGCCTCGAACACCCGAACATCTGCCAGGTCTACGGCGTCGAGGAGATCGACGGCCACCACTTCATCGTCATGCAGTACGTCGAGGGCGAGACGCTGGCCGCGCTGATGCGGCGCGAGCGGCTGAGCCCGGAGCGCGCCCACGAGTTGGCCGAGCAGATCGCGCGGGCGCTGGCCTTCGCCCACGCGCGCGGCATCATCCACCGCGACGTGAAGCCGCAGAACATCATGGTCACGGCCGAGGGGCAGGCCAAGGTGCTCGACTTCGGGCTCGCCAAGTTCGTCCGGCCGCGGCCCGAGGGGGGGCTCGAAGGCGACGAAGACCCGGGGCAGACGCTGCACCTCGGCGGCGTGGTCGGCACGCCCGCCTACATGTCGCCCGAGCAGGCGGAAGGCCACGAGCTGGACTTCCGCAGCGACATCTACAGCTTCGGCGTCGTCCTCTACGAGATGCTCGCGGGGCGCAACCCCTTCCTGCGCGACACGGTCGAGGAGACCGTCGCGGCCGTCCGCGACGAAGACCCGCCGCCGCTCCCCTCCTCCGGCGCGCTCGGCGAGATCGCCCTCGGCTGCCTGGCGAAGGAGCGCGCGCGCCGCCCCGCTTCGGCCGACGCGCTGTCGCAAAGGCTGCGGGCCTTGCGCGCGGGCAGGGTCGGTGTGCCGACCCTGCCCGCGCGCTTCCCCGCCCTGCGCCGCCACGCGCGCGCCCTCGCCGCCTCCGCGCTCGCGCTCGCGCTGCTGCTCTCGACCTTCGCCGGCTACGTCTACTTCAAGCTGTCGAGGGTGCACACGCTCGCCTTCCTCCCCATCGTCAATACGAGCGAAGACCGCGAGGCCGACTACCTGAGCGTGGGACTCACGCGCGGCCTCTCGGACAAGTTCTCCTACCTGCCGCGGCTCAAGCTCAAGCTGCCGACTGTCCCGCCCGGCAAGGGCGAGAGGGGCGACCTCGTGAAGCTTGGTCAAGAGATTAAAGCCGACGCCGTGCTCTCCGGCCGGGTCTTCAAGCAGGGCGACTCGCGCTGGCTCCGCCTCAGCCTGCTGAGCGCGCACGACGCGTCCGAACTGTGGGAAGCCACTTTCGACCTGAACAGCGCGGCCAGCGTCTTCGTCCTCCAAGACGAAGTCACCCGGCAGGTCTCTTCCCGCCTCGACCTGTGGCTGCTCAGCAGCGAGATGGGACTTCTGGCGAAGCGGCAGACCGACAGCGAGGAGGCGCTCAAGCTTTACATGCGCGGGCGGTACCTCTGGTCGCGGAAAAGGGATAAGGAGAACATTCAAGAGGCCATCCGCCTCTTCGAGCGCGCGGTGGAGTTAGACTATTCGTTCGCCAAAGCTTACACGGGGCTGGCCGACTGCTACGTGCTTACGGCGAACGTTCTCTACGGCCCGATGCCGACCGGCGAGTCGATGGAGAAGGCGCGCTACAACGCGCGCCAGGCGCTCGCGCTGGACGACTCGCTCGCGGAGGCGCACACCTCGATGGGGGTCATCAGGATGCAGTTCGACTGGGACTGGATCGAGGCGGAGCGGGAGATCAAAAAGGCCATGGAGCTCGACCCCGAGTACGCGCCGGCGCGCTACTGGTACACGTCGCTGCTGGTCGCCCGGGGCCGCTTCTACGATGCCGTCAGGGAGAGCGAGACCGCGCGGGCGCTCGACCCCTACTCGCCGCTCGCCGACATGAACTACGGCCGCGCCCTCTACTACGCGCGCCGCTCCGACGAGGCCGAAGCCTACCTCCGGCAGAAGATTGAAGAGAAGCCGGAAGTCCCGCAGTTGAAGCACATGCTGGGCTACGTGCTCTTGCAGCAGGGGCGGGTCGACGAGGCCATCGCGGTCTTCGGGCAGCTGCCCCCGGCGCGGCGGCTCTACTCCGCCGCCGCGCTCGGCTACTCCTACGGGCGGGCGGGCCGCGAGGAGGACGCCCTGCGCATGATTGAAGAGCTGGACGAGTTCTCGCGCCAGGGCGTGTTCGTCCCGCCCTTCGAGAAGGCGCTCATCTACATCGGCATGAATCGAAGGGACGAAGCCTTCGCGCTGCTGAACGAGTCTTACGCGCTGCGGACGCCCAACCTCATGCATCTCGCGGTCGAGCCGGCCTTCGACGTCATCCGCGACGACCCGCGGTTCGCAGACCTCACGCGCCGACTCAACCTCGCGCCCTGAGCCCGCGCCGAAGTCAGAGACTTGAGCGCCGCCTCAAGCCCGCGCGCGGCCGACGCCGCGTCGGGCCGGCGGCGCGGGTCCGGGTCGAGCAGGCGGGCCACGGCCCTCTGCGCGCGCTCGGGCACGTCCCTCCTCATCCGCGCCAGCGGCGCCGGCGCGGACTCATCCGGCAGCCGCCCCGCCAGCAGGAGGTAGACGGTCGCGCCCAGCGCGTAGAGGTCTTCGGGCTGGCGAGACTGCCCGCGGAAGACTGCTCCGCACTCGGGCGCTAAGAAGGCCGGCGTGCCCCACGGCTGCGGGTCGGGACGGCTGACGGGGCACGCGCCCTCGAAGTCGAGCGGCCGCAGCCCGCCCGACTTCGTGACGACGACGTTGCCCGGCTTGCAGTCGCGCCAGACCCACCCGGCCGCGTGTATGCTCGCGACGAGCCGCGCCAGCTCCGCCCCGAACCTCAGCGCGGCGGCCACGGGCAGACGCCTCCGCCTCCGCGCCAGCCTGCCATCCAGGCTCTCGCCCTCGATGAACTCGACCGCGATGTAGTGGTTCCCCTCCGCCCTGAACGAAGAGTAGAGGCGGGGCACGCCGACGCCGGCCTCGCGCAGGGCGGCGAGGACGCGCCCCTCGTGCCTGACCCTCCACGCGCCGTCGCGCCCGTCCCAACTCGTCTCGCCGGCGCGACGCCCCTCCTTCAGGACGCAGAGGCGCGGGGGCGTCGCGCCGAGGTCGAGCGCCTGGTAGACGCCGCCGCGCCCCCTCTGCGCCAGCGCGCGGAAAGCCTTGAAGGTCGTGCGGAGAGGGGTGGGTTCGGCGGGGGCCTGTGCGGGCCGCGCCGATTCGTCGAGGAACGGGTCGGCGAACCACGTGGGCCTGGAGACGGCGTCGCGCACGTCCGGGACGAGGTTGCCTTCCGGGTCGCGGATGAAGTGGGCCGTCTCGCCGTCCCGTCCCTTGACCTCAATCGACCTGAACGCGCCGTAGCGGTAGTAGACGCAGCCGCCGGGCCTGTACTGATGGTCGAAGGGGACGGCCGGCGCCCTCATCCCGCGCGTCAGCTCGTGCAGACGTTCGGCGAGTTGCACAGCCTCCCCGCTCGTGCGCGGGTAGACGGTGATGAACTTGCCGACCTGACTGTAGCCGTAGTCGAAGCCGCTGTTGAGCTTCATCAACTCGCCCAGCGAGGCGGTCGCCTTGAACAAGACCCCGCGGTCGCGCAGCAGCGGCCCGACCCTGCGCAGCACCCTCCCGGCCGTGAGCACGGTTGCGGAGATGTGTAGCTTCCAACCCTGCTCCGGGTCGTCCGGCGACATCCCGCGGCTGTACCTCCAGACCGAGCCCGCGACCGTCACCGGCAGGAAGCGGCGGCAGAGTTCGGCCCAGCGTGTGTGCGGCGACCTCGTCGTTGGCCGGCGGTTCTTCAGGAGGCGTTCTTGCTCCATGCTCTTCGTCGCGGGCGCGCCCGGCGGAGGGCCGCCGCGTCGCGGGGCGGCGGCCCTCCCGGGGGGCGCGCCCGAGGTTCGGGTTCTTATCCCTGCCGCAATCTCTCGACAAGCGCATTGTCCCTGATGGCGAGCGGGTCCGGCGTATCCTCCGGCACGAGCTCGTCCGCGACTGGCTCTAGCTGTATTTCCGGGCTCAGAAGCCTGGCCGCGAACCCGGTGTTCGTGAAGGGCGTGCATATGGCGTCCGCCGGGGTGTAGGCCCTCATCTGCGGCATGTAGTCTGCGTCGTCTTCGCTCACGACCGTCAGTCGCGCCAGCTCATTCTTGCTGTCGCAGAAGAGTGCCATGTACTTCTTCCCCTGGTCGGAGTCTATGCCGTGCGTGATGGCCTCGATAGCCGCCTCGCGGACATCTTTGGCCACTCCGATCGCTGTGACATCCTTGATTATCGCCTTCCGGGCTTTCTCCAGGTTATCTTTTATGCTCATCGATTGTGCCTCCTCGGCTTGCTCGCGCGGAGCATCTTGCGAAGGCCGTGACGCGTCTGCGGGGCGGCGGCGTCGCGGTCGGGTTGGCCGCGGGTTCCGACTCCGCGGCGGAACATGTCAGGACTGGGGATGTTCGAACTGATAGCGGAGTTTGCCCAGCGGATCGACCACGTCGGCGGCGCGGAGCAGGTCAACCATCTCGAACGTCTCCGGCTCCGTCGGCTTACGCGGGTACGCCGGACGCCAGTCGGAAAGCTTCCACTCGCCGTCTTTCCCCTCGACCGGCCTGAGGATCGAGTACTTGCTGTGGCGGACGAGCCCGATGAGCGTCTCAGCGACGATGCGCCCGCCGATGGGCCCGAGCCGGCCGTCTTTCCCCCTCCACTTGGCCTCCTTCAGGATGTAGAACCAGAGCGGCGTCTTCCCGGCGAACGCTTCGGCGTCGAGCAGCTGCGCGTGGCGCCCGTCCCGCAGTTGGTCGTGCTCCAGCCTCTTCTCATTCAACGCATCCGCCACGTCCTCGCCCCAGGGGAGACCGAGCGCGAGGCCGCGCAGGAGGTTGCGGACGGGGAGTGCATGTTCCCTGTTGAAAAGAGGGTTCGCGGGTCTCTTTTCGTCGGGCTTCTCTCCGGCGCCGTTTTTTGCTTCGGGCTGCGGGAGATGTTGGAAGCCTAGTATCTTTTCGAGACGGAAGTCGAAGGTCGTGTCGATCTTCCCAGCCCGGTTGAAATCCCCCAGCGGGTCGTACGGGGGCGGGTACTCGCTGGCGAATGGGCTGAAGTCGTAGAAACGCTTCCAGTCGATGACCCACGTGCTGTCCAGGCGGTCGAGGCCGCTGAGGTCGCCGTTCCGCTTCGTGTGAGTGAAGAGTTGCAACACCGACGCGTTCCTGTGATGGCTGTTCCAGCTGTACCTCTGGCGCACCATGCTGTGCCCGATGCGGAAGGCGGCGGCGGAGAATTCGAGCGGGATGAAGAGGTCGTCCTCGCTCTTGATCTTTTTGAACTTGTCGGAGGAGGGCTCTCGGGTCAGGGATTTGACCAGGTCTTCGCCCACGATTCTCGGGAGGTAGTCCTTCAGGACTATCCACTGGAAGTGCTTGACGACCTCCTCCTTCGCCCTCTCGAATAAATCCTCGGGGGCCGGGCGCGCGTCGTCTTTGTAGCGCCCGCCGTCGAGGTCTTCGACGACACGGTTGTGGAACTTGATGAAGGCCACGTGGGTCTGCGCCAGCGGCAGGTTCTCGTCGTTGCGCTCGTCGCCGATGATGGCCGCGCCCTTTTCGCCGCCCTGCGCCTTGCGCGGCAGGTCGTTCTGGAACTCCTCGGGGAAAAAGCTGCGCTGGGACGAGTCGGCCAGATTAGCCGTAGACGGGGGCTGCGTCCAGCCGGCCTTCAGCCGCGCGGGGTACTGCCCGTCCGCCACGTAAAGTTCGTTCGATTTCTCATCGCGCGGCCCCGCCCCGTAAAGGCTGTCGAGGTCGAGACTCGGCGAGCGCACGTTCTCCGGCTTCAGATCGACGAGCGGCAGTTCGTCCGTCTTGTGGAAGGTGATCTCGTGCGTGATGAACTGGCCGAGGTAGGTGTAGCCCGCCGGGATGGCGGATGCCTCCTGCTTGCCGGACTTCTCGTCGTGGCACCCCAGCGGGTTGTCCATGCATCTGCCCAGTTTGATGAGGCTGTGGGCGATCTCCATCAGCCGCTCTTCGCTCAGGAACTCCATCCGCCTCGGGGGGAACATCCTGCCGAACTTGACCGGCGGGTACGTAGGCTTCCCGGTCGGGGCTCGCCTCCCTGTTATCGGGCACCCGCCCCCGGCGGAGGGCAGGAACTCGGACTCCATGATGGGCTTCTCTCCCAAGACGAAGTAAGCGATTCTTACGTCGTGCATCTTCGCTCCTCCCTTCGCACTGCGGCGGCGCGCGCCACCTGAGACGCGGGCGCGGGGCGCTCCCTACGGAGACAGCCCCGCCCTTACACGTTAACGCCCTGACTCGCCCTCGCTCGTTAACGCTCTGAATGATTTCTAAAACTATCAGTCGTGAGTGCGGCGCCGTGGGACGGGGCATCTAGCCGCTCTCGACGGTGGGCGTGAGATTGTACAGGCGTGAGGCGCGCTCTTCAAATGATTTGGTGGCTTATCTTACCCAAAAACTTGGACACCCCGTGCGTGAGTGAGTGAGTAAAATCACTTTTCCTGAGCTTTCGCGAAATTTTGCCTGTTGCAGTGCCCAGGCTCTGAACACTGCACGTCGGCTTGGCTGTGTCCAAGTTTTTAGCAGCGACCATCACATTCCGCACAACTCAAAAACTCGGCAAACCAGCTTGGGAGAGATTGGCGGCTTCAAAGAAGCCGGAGAGTATTTCTTTGTTCTGATGTTTTTGAAGATCGTAGATCAGATCATCCTGAACAAAACGATTCACCAGATGGACGTAATACCTGTACGTCGTGTCAATGTCCTTGTGCCCTAGAGCACCTCTGAGGGCCGCATCTGCTGCGGCATCGTACAGGTAGGGTTGTCCTAAACGGCGCGCCTCCTGAAGTTGGCGCAAAACGAAGTAAGTGGCGAAAGCGTGACGCAGCATGTAGGGTGTCATGCGGTTTCGCGGGAAGCCGGGATGAGCGGCCACCTTCGCGAAATGACTGTAGAGCATCTTGTAAGTGACGGGCGTTCCATCTTCGGAAAGGAATAAGGCACTATTGGGCGGGCTCACACCGTGTCGCTGCCGATATAGTTCGGCCCGTCTTTGGCGCTCCGGCATCCAATACAAGCAGATAACTCGCCACAGTTCCCCCGGCATTTTGGTCATCTGGACTTTACCCTTAGATTTGAACGTAAAGGGGATGTCCTTCAAGTCATCTAATTCGTGCTCCCTGTACCGTCGCAATAACGCGTTAGGTCCTACGCCCAGGTATGGCAACTGCAGGAGTCCTTTGGGCCTTGATCCTGTAATCCGAATGACCACTGCCATCATCTTGTAAACAAGATCATCAAGTAAGCGGATGAGGATCTTAAAGGCATCATCGTCCAGAAATTTCTCAACCTCATTTTTAATGATCGTCGATTGCCCGCCACCCAATTTGATCTCGCGCCGCTCGACTTCTTTTGTTATGTCTCTCATCCCGACGTCTTTGAGGGTTAGCCTCAGAAGATCTCGTTTCATGCGCCAGAAGTGCTCGTAGCCGTTATCACTCGCCCACTTATAGAAGTCGCCAATCCTCGCGATATAACTTTCGATAGAGCTATCGGTAGGCTTTCCGTTTGAGTCCCTGCGTTTAATTAGAGATGTGATGTAGCTGTTAATAATATCTTCATCCACGTTCTGCCATTTATCCGCCCCGTATCCCTCTTCGTCCAACCACTCCAGATAGCTGGCCAAGTTATTGGAATAGCACTTTAGGGTTTCATCGCTGCGGGAGCGGCGCTGGGCCACTTGTGCGGCCCAGAGTGTCGGCCCCTCAATAACCTCATATTCGTCAGTTAAAAACAGAGGCAGGCCGCTTTTCTCATACGGCGCAACTCCGACTAGACCGTTAGTCACTAATTTAATCATGGTCGTTATACGAGCACTGTCAGGGGCTAAATGTGGAATCCCACCTCACGCTTGTCACAGCCGACGTGACCTGCTACGGCATCACAGAACGCGTCATAGTTCCCTACAAAAACTACCTGTTCCATTCCCCTCGTTAAAGCCGTATACACCAGTGCCCTGTCAAGTAGCTTTGGCGAGCGTACGATGGGAATGATTACGCGGCGAAATTGACTGCCTTGGGCTTTGTGAGTAGTGATGGCATAAGCCAGTGTCAGCCTGTTAAGATCTTCCAACACGAACTCAACGCGGGAAGACACTCCCTCAAATTTGATTACGATGCCTCCTTCGCTAGCTGCCTCGACAACGCCTAACGTGCCGTTATTGAGGTCGAGTTCGGGATCGTTCTTGAGGTACATCACCTTGTCGCCTCCCGAATAGCGTTCCCAAAACTCATACCTATTAGGCGTGTACGTCCCTCGGTATTCTCCATGAGCTTTTGTAAATCGCTCGTCGAGCATGTCTTGCATCATTCGGTTAATCTTGATCACCCCGCCAGGCTTTTCGTCGTTTCTAATCGATATGATCTGTGTATTTTCCTCATCCCTTAAGTTGGCATACAGCCTAGCCACCAGAGAGTCGATCTCGTCGTCCTTACACCTGATGAAACTGACGCCAGGCGCAGCCGTGCCGTTGAAAGGTTTCAGTTGTGGAATCTTTCCTTCTCTCACTTCGCGGGCGATGTCGGCGATGCCGCTCTCGTCCGATGAGCGCTCGACCTTGATGAGGCGAGTCCGCGGGATTAAATCGCTTTCTACAATCTTATGGAATACCAGTCCGAAACTTACCGGGGGCAGTTGCGCCTCATCGCCCACGAAGAGAAGGCGTGCGCCGCCTTGAAGTTGCCTCAATATTCGGTCAATGCTGGATAGATCCAGCATTGACGCCTCGTCGATGATAATGAGGGGATCGCCGCCAAGATAAAGACGGTCGTTAGAAGAGAGATATTGGAAGCGGGCTATTGTATATGCCTCAGACCCGGTGGACTCCGTTATGCGTTTGGCAGCTCTACCCGAGACGGCCATTTGATAGAAAGATTTACCTGATAATCTTTCCCCTTCCAGCACAGCACGTATGACGGCCGTCTTACCGCAACCCGCGCCTCCGCAGATGACACTAGCCCTGTTTGTGAGGGCCATCCTGATGGCCTGCTTTTGCTCTTTGTTGAAATCAAATCCCTGTTCGTGCTCGGAGGCAACAATTACTTTGTCTATGAAGTCCCCAGTGATCTCAATGAAACTGATCTGCTGCTGCCTCTGGACATTGTCGCCGTAGATTGCTTCTATCCGCTCTCGGACCCGCCGCTCCATGAGCCCGGCGCCGTCAAGCTGATACCCGCGGTCCTTGTCACCGACGACCACCCCTTTCTCAATAGCCAGTTCAATCGCGCTCTCAAACTGCGCGTCGGGATTATTTCCCAAGTAGCGCTCTAACAGGACAATCAGGGTGGCGTGCTGCGTGAGCGTGTGTTTTCCTTCCAACAGGCGGGAGTTTAACGAGGTGAGCACCGCGCCGATCAGCCGTCGCGGATCGTCTTTCGCTATCCCATAGAGCTTTCTTGCGACGTCATCAACGGTGTCCCACTTCTGGAGGGCTACAAGATAGTAGGGGTTCTCCTCCAAGTACTCTTTGCATTGGGGCCCCCACAACTTTATGAGTTTTGTCGCTAACCTTGTCTCAAAACCCTTCTCCTGCAAGTAAGACACCAGTTCTATCTCGTCCCGGTCGACGCGACGCCAAGCCTCAATGAGTCGGCCGGCGAGTTGTGCGCTCAGCAGGTTATTGTCTAGGAAGGGCCTGATGTCACCATCTTCGAGCGAGCTGATCAGGGACTCCGGATTAGAGCCGAAGTGATTCTCAATTCTGTTCCATTTGGCCGCGCCGATGTACAGCCCCTTAAAAGCCTCGTTATGGCGCAAGAAGTAAAAGACCAGTCGCCCCTCGGGCTTTAAGAATTTGCAGGTATGCGCATGAAGCTGTTGCGGCAAACTCCGGTCGTAAGGGTTAGGCTGATACCACCCTTCGACCTCACAAATATCACCGGGTATCGGCACCCTGGATTCTTTTGGTAAGACGTGGTACGTGGCAACGACTTGGACCGACTTTCCCTTGTACCGATCTTCGCCGACACACGTGCCGGTGAAAAATGCCCCGCCGAAGGGAAAGGGCTTACTGTTCGTTATTACTATTGTCCGCCTGTGTTGGCGCGGGGCGGTTGGGGTGATCATTCATAACACTCCGGCGAGAGAACGTGCGCCCGTGTGAGCTTGGTGCGCGAAGAAGTCTAATTGCCACGTTTATATGCACCCATCAGTAAGGACCTGGGTTTATAGCGTGGTCTGTCTGGAACTCATACTGTTCGAGTCGGGCAAGGAGTCTTTTATTCTCTTTTTCCAGTTTGTCGGCGCGCTTTACGCACTCTGCGTTACGCTGGCTGGTGACTGTTAAGACGGCGACCTGTTGCTCCAGTTCTGAAACCCGCTGCCTTAGCATCTTGATCTCATCCTTCTTATCACCGGCGACATCCAGCACCTCGACCGATGCTGCTTCGACCTCCGCTGCGGCCAATCCAGCACCTGCCCCTACTAGGGTCTCTACTTTTTCCCTATGCAGCTTGAGGGTTTCAGCTACGGCCTCTTTATAGAGGTTCTTTAACTGCGGATTCTGTCTTAATGCGCTCTTGCCAATCCGGGCTTTTTCCGCGATCCTATCGACCCACACAGTCCCGTCGGCCTTGAGCGGTAGGTACTCGTCCTTGGCCCGGAGACCCTGCCAATAATCGGTAAACTTGCGGACGTTCTCCTTCGCATCTTCTTTGCCACTCCCCACAGTCTTGCTCCCCTTTCAGCAGGAAATAATTTCGTCTATGCGGCGGTCAGTGTTGTGTATCTCTTCCCGTATCTCACGGATGGCGGCCTCCATGACGTCTAACTGTTCTTCCAGACTACTGAGCCAGCTATCTCTGTCAGATTCTTCCTCTCCGCCCAACCCGCCCCGGCGTCCGCGATCACCATCCCCAACTAGGATCTGGCGCTCACGCAATTCGTCCTCGAGGCGATTTAGTCGCCTCACCACGGCTGGGTTCTGCAGGAGCACGCTCCGGGTAAAACCGCACGTGTCTACTATCTTCCCGCGCGATAATCTGCGACGGTTTGGGTGGACGTAGGTATTCCAATCGTTTAGTCTCTCTCGCTCTGCAATGAACTTCTCAAATTTGCCGGCATTCTCCTTAGCCTTAGACTTACCGTTAATACGTCCCATAATCTTTAGCCTTATTTTTCAGTGACCTACTACACCGCCCCAGAAATCTCTGGCGGCTTCATTAGAACCACCGAGCGGCCTTAATCCGGCCGCCAACAAACTGACTCATGTTGTATTCAATGGTCTTAAGTCTTATCACCCGTTCCTCACCAGAATTATCTGGTCAAAACCTTCATCGAAAGAAACTTCTTCAAAGGTGTTCCAAATGTCGGTGAGCAGTTCTTCCGGTAGTACATTCTTATTGCGCTCGCGGTGGGAGCTTGTGTTTCGTTTTATGCAAACGTCTAACTCCGCAAGCAGCCTCACGCAGAAGACCATGCACGTGGGGGCGAGCTTTCTTATCCGCTTTATGAACATCTTCCTTATGAGCGCCGTGTGGTTTGTCCCGTCCAGGTACAAGTTGACACCCGGGACGAGAGGCACATGGTCACCTACCCACTTAGACTTACCAGAGGCGAAATTTCCGCAAAGGATGTACGACACGGTCGGGACTCGGGCACCGTGCGACTCTGCAAAGAAGTCGTCTAGACTGTTTGCCACGTCAACCGCTCGGTCATGGAAGTCATAATCACGAGGGCTGGCACCTGACAGCCCATCATCAATCGTGACCACCTCTTTCTTAGTCAACGCTCGGATGTCCGCCGGCATTGATTGGGTACGTCTCAATTCCGCGTTTTCGCTCTTGATGCGTTCCAGTTCTTGGTTCAAGTTGGCATTCTTCTTGAGGAGATCAGCCCTCAAATTCGCCTGTTGCGGGGTCTCCTTCGAGCGGAGGACGTATTTGTGCAGTTCATCCGTGAGCCTCGTGAATACCACATCTACTTTATTCTTTACAGACTGTATTTCCTCTTTGACCTTTTTGATCCGCTCTTCTAAAGACTCACGTCGTCTAACCCATTCGGCCCTCTCTTCTGAAGCCGCCCCCGCCTCTGTCAAGTGTTTAATCGGAAGGTTATTCTTTACAACATCGAGGAAACGCACCCAGTCGGGATGGTTCGTATACATCGTGCTTCGTCCCACCCCAGAACGCTTTACCAACGCGGTTATGGGGGGGATCGCGTAGCCTTCTTGGCGGAGGGCATGAAGCGCCGCATACGCTTTATTTAACGCTTCAGTATGATTGAATTGAACCTCTCCCATTACGCGGCGTGCTCTTCCGACTCAGACGAAATGGGCGAGCCATCCTTGCGACGCCCTAATTCGAGAAGCCTGGCCGTGCAACTCGCGATCTCCCTTTGTGAGAACTGCTTTTGGTCATCGTTGGCGTAAGGGTGGTCGATCCAGAATTCGTGCGCCTTAATATTATCTACTAACTCTGATACTGATGATTCGGTGAACACCGCGAACTTACAGTCATGAGGATCACAGTTTTGGATGTTCGGGTGAAGGCGTTTAAGTTTTTCCGCGTACGGCGGGTCGCAAGGCGCAGGCTGGTCGATACTCGGCGTCTTCGTGCAGATGACGCGAAGAGCTGCCCTGTGGAGTAGTACGACTCCCTCGTCGAGGAGAGAGTCGACATATTGTTCTATGGTTTCCCAACCGTCGTCGTTGAGCATTGCGGCATACCTGCCGGATCTGAAGTTTTCTTTTATGCGCAGACCTGCCACCCCTCCGATAACTCCGGTACTTGCGGCCTGCAATAGTTCGCTCATCAGCTCCATGTTTTGCTCGAGGAGGGCCAACTTAACTTCCTGGGGGATTCCGGGCAGTTCCGAAATGTAAGCAAGACTCATCTTGAGGCTCTTATGCGAAAAAAGACGCTTGATCAGCGGCAGATTCCCTGAGTCTTGGTAAATTAGAAACATTGCCAGCGTCTTCCTGAACTGGTGCGGGTGAATCATCTCGCTTAATCCGAGGTCTTCACACCAGTTCAGTAAAAAGGCATTGATAGAAGTGAGGTTGATGGGCTTCCCAAAATTTATCGTTATGTTGGTCATAAGCAGATCCGTCTGACCGTATTCACGGGCATGTTTGGTCAGGCGTTCTAAGAGACATAGAGCTTGATAGGCGATGCGAGGAATCGGTATCTCGTGCTCCTCCCCTTGTGACCCTTCGGAAGTTTTGAAAACGATGTAGCGGAGCCGATAATTACCAGGTTGCCCTGGCACCTCCCAGTAGTTACCCACCCGGAGATTGGCGAGCTCGCTGCGTCGCATTCCAGTCACAAGAAAGATGATGACCGTGCACGCGTTCCTAAGATTCGTGGCCATTGTCATGGCCTCTCGCCGTACCCGAATCACGTCATACTGGACGGCTTTATTGCCCCCACTAACATCAATGTCGAGGGAAGCCGCAATCTCCTTAACAACATTAAGGGGCGTCTGGTACAGGCGAGTGCGCGAGCGATAATATGGTGATGCCTCCCAATCGGGATGTCGCATTATTGTCTGGCGCAATTCCATCGCCACACGCCACGTCATTCGCATGTTAGGGTCTACGAACTGTTCCATCCTCCATAAGGTGGTTTGACGCCCTTCAAGCTGCTCCAATGTGAGTTCCCAATCGAATTTGGACCCGGGGGTTTCCAACCTTCCTGTGATCGAGCGCCATAGCAGCTCATACATAAAGAGAATGTCTTCAGAGTACTTCTCGATGATGTCAAGGCAGTGAGTTGTTAAGACTGATAGGGTCTCTAACTTAATTGGGAGGAATGGCGTCTTGGCTTCATCAAACTCTTTGTAGGCCTTCGTGATCATCTGGGCGTCGAAGACCATGTAGCCCAACTGGTACTCCGCTGGCAGGAGGCCGGACTGAGAGAGTTGCCACCAGTATTTAACATGTCTTACGAAGAAGGTACGCTCGCCCATTAAGGTCAACTTCTCGTAGAATTTGTGGAAGTCTTGCGAGGCGATGTCATTAGCTGTTTTGAAGTTGCCGTTCCCCTGCCGGTCCTGGTAAAGGCCGTGCCCTGCCAGAAAGCGGCAGAGCGGGTTTAACCCGGTACCGGCGCCGGCGGTGCTATTGAATGACTTGATGTTAACGAACAAGGCATTCTGCGGCGTCCAGTAGAAAAGAATCGCCCGCATAAGGTTAAGTAGAGGGGCATACTCCTCCGCCAGGAGAGACAACCCATCTCCCGTTTTCATGTCCCAGGTGTGCTTCGCTGTCCGCCTATAGATGGGACTGCCCTCATTCTCCCAGTTCCATCTGACGTCCCCGAATGTACTAACGCTACTAACCTTTAGGTCGCGCCATTCCCTAACCGGGATAGCAGCCAAGTTAAGAACCTGAATGGGTGAGAGTTCTCCGCCATCAATTTCGTCACTCGGGTAATTGAAAGCCAGCTCATCGGGCGCAGGCTCGCGTTCTTCTTCAAGTTCCTGCTTGTATTGGCTCGCAAGCTCCTCAAAAATCGCCTTCGCCTGTCTTTTTGTGATACTCATTTGGGCCCCCTCATCCTGAGGGGGAGCATAACTTCCCCGCGCTTGGCTGCCTCGCGTGCCCTCTCGACTGCGCCCTGGTCACTCCAGTCGTCAAGCACCCCGCTCCACTCGTCAAATTCTTTTCCGTAGTTGGACAGCCACTCAAGCTGATTGGACTTGGCGCGTAGTTGCTCCAGATCAAACTCCCTGCGTGCGATATACGGTAAAGCCTCTCTGAAGATCACAGCCTGCGTACATCCGCCACATTTGTTGAAGAAGCAGCATCGCTGCCCCTTCTTCAGATACTCTTCGTGCCCGTCCCATGTAGGATTCAGCGAGTCTCGACATACCGCTATGTATGTCTGCCCTTCGGGCGAGAGCAGATGCACTAGGGTCTTTTCATCCATCCCTAGCGATCGTGCGGCCTCGGCCAATTTCGTTTTTTGTTCTGCGTCTTCATGGGACTTCTCGATCGCTTCGCGCAATTGGTTGAGACTTTCGGACTCGGCTAAACGGCATTGGTAGTTCCGCAACTGATCAACGAGTTGTTCCTGGTACTCCGCGATTTTTACGTCCTTCACGGCGTTGCTGGTGCTGTCAGAGCCGTAATGGTCGCTCGTGGTCTCTTCGTTCTCATGATCCAAGTCTTGGCTGATCGCCTGTAATGACAGCCCCTGCATTTCACGAAGCGTCTCGTATGACGTGCGGATCCTGCCGTGACTGACCCATTTGTCTGTGAAGTATTTGAGGCTATGTCGTCTCAGGAAGAATCGGCTTCCGTAGTGTTTATCAGAGGTAGTTTCACAGTAGTAATTTATTAGTCGAACCGTTTGCGAACCCGACCGGGTCGCGTACTGCCACAGGCGGCCGGGGCGGTAACTTCGGCAGCCCCTGTATAGGGTCACTACAGACTCGACGTATTTCAGAAGGCGGTATGTGCTGAATTGTTGATGGCGGCTGCAGCGATGGGAGACTACTTTGGGCTCTTTTTTCTGACCCCTTACTTTCGTCGAATGAATTAGTACGTAGTTGTCCGGATCGATCGGGTCTGGTGTGACGTGGGACTCCACGTCATCTGTCAACGCCACGATGCACTCCAAATTCCAGCCGGTATTGATTTGGACAAGCAACACAAAAGGGTAGAGCGTGTCCAAAAGAAAATGCATCGCCGCGCGGATTAAGTTAGGGCCCTTAAAGCTCCTCTGGTAGTGAGGTGTGCCCATGCGATTGATAGCAGAGAGTACGGTGCCCTCGACAGTAGTGTGTAGTTGTTTATTCTCTGTCTCTTTGTAACGCTTGCAGCCAAAGAACCATTGAGCCTGCTCAAGGCTCATGTTGAAAGGGTAATCAGGAAAGTTCTGAGCGAGAGTGCCCAGGACTAACTTAAAGGTCCTTTCTCCGCCTTCGTCAGAGGCTTTCGAGGAGAACTTATGGCCGAAGGGGTTACGTCCCATTGCCGCAAGTTCCTCACCTCGTGTCCTGTAAAGCTCGACAATGTGATTTTCTGAGTAGTTGTTGGTCTCAAGGAATTCTTTCGCACTCGGGAATTTGCCGATCAGATACCTGATTGTGTTCTTGATAATCGTTGAGGTGTCAGATTCATTCTTCCATCTGTCGTGCATCCAAAACATGAAGTTTTCAAGGGTCCAGCTAGGAAGTCTTTTCCCCGGCTTGTGCCCCTTGCTCGCCAGTTCAACTCCGCGAGTTTGGTAAAGGCCTGCTATAGCTTCAACAGCGTACCCATTTACTTCCAAAAACTTCCGCGCGTTTGGAGAACCGCAAAGAAATTTACGCACTAAGAATGCACTTACCCCTCTTTGTCGCCACTTGATAAGGCTTTCCATTAGGTAGACCATCAAGTTGGGCAAGTTCCATTCAGTACATCGAATAGTCTCCCCTTCCTTTGCCGCCACATACATTCGGTGTAGATCCATCGTCTCCCTAATGTCTCGCTGACAGGCCTCGACCAACTCGCCCATGGCTTGGCTGCTATAGCCTTGGCGCGGTTTCGAGGTACCGGATAGTCCTACGGGCCATTGCAGTAACGGTCCTATAGCCGGATCGTGAGAGAAGCCTTCCTGTAATTTATGGACAATGCGCCTGAGCAAGCTGAACCTGCTCCCGTTCGCTGTCCTACGGGGAAACTGACTAATGAGGTAGGTCTTATAGGCCTGGCATACTGTTACGTTAATTTCGGATACGAGGGAAACATTCGTGTTGCTGAGGTTCTTTGGGTCATTGAGGTATGCAATAAACTCCAAAATGCATCTGTTAAGGCTGTCGATGGCGCGGGCGCCTAGCCCGATCACCAACATCAACATCCCGGCCAAAAGCTGAGTGATTAACCGTTCGTGATGTGGGTATTTATTTACAATAACGGTTAGGTCATATTTATATATTGTTGGCTTGCGTCCATCGATCGTCGGGATGGTGCCCTTGAGCTCGGGCACGGGTAGGAGTTTTCGCTCGGCTTCCCTTTGCTCCAACGCCTCCCTAGAGTTGTCAATGATTGGTTTAGTGGATTTGCCTTCGCTCTGTGTGGCTTTGGCCGACACCGACCTTCTACCGCCCGCGAATAGGGCTTTCCTTCTCGCCATCTGAGAAGACCTTTCTGCTATGCCATTCCTACTGTTTCCACTAACGAGTCATAAGGATGAAAGCGTATTGAACCGGCGCTAGATTAGATTTATTCATTGTTACAGCTCTCAGGACAGTTTTAGACGGTTTGATAAGAGCCTACTTCGTAGGTCAAAAGGGTATTAGAGATGATGGTTTCGGCGGGTGCTCAGCGCCGGCCCGGAGTCTACGCTACCGCACCAGGTGTGCGAGCCGGCCAAAGGCACTAGGAGCGGCCTGGTCGGATTGGAACCGCGAAACACGAGAAACCGTGCGTGCCTAAAGCAAGACTATCGCAGGTCAACTAAAAAAGCAATATGCATTTTCAGAAAGTCAAAAATGCAGACAGGCAAATATGAAATTCTACCTAGGGGGAAGTGAATACCGGGACTTAAGAGAGTTCTTAAACAACTCTGGCCGGGAAAGTTTTACGTAATTGCCCTTTCGGGTCTCTGTGCAAAGCGGGCGCGAAGTTACCGAACTTCGCGCCCGCTTAACCAGCGGTCATCCCAATGGGAATTATCATCAGTTCTTTCCAGTCAAATGATAGATATTTTATGTCTGTTACTGTTTATGTTGGCGTAGGGGATGGATGCGTCTAGCGAGGATGGCTCCCTCAGTGCGCTGGCCTCGCAATAATAGCTTCCGAGTTATACTTGAAGCAGCACATCGGCCAAATCATTTGGCGTGATCAAATACCTTTACGAACGTCTCATCCGCAGACTGCGGAAAGGAGCGGTCATAATGTTCTTCATCCTAGTCGGGCATCCTAACCAAATTCCCCCGTCCGGAGTCAGGCAGGCATTCCTGATCGATGACAACTGGGACGACTGGGGTAAGTACCGAACTCAGTTCCAGTTAGTAATCTATGACCACGACGGCAAGAGATTCGACGCTGGCTCTTTGAAGATTGGGCATTTCGGACTTCAGCCAGGCGGGACGAGGGAGCCGGGAGTCCGAGCCCCTACACTCGATGATGAGTTTGACGCATTGAGTGAGAATTACTTTTCGCTCGGCCAAGGCGAGACCTATTATGAAACCTTGAATGGGTTGACGGATGACCTGCGGCTGACTGTTCTGCGAGGTCTCAGAGACTGCGCGTTCGATATTCAGCTTTTCGATAAGGCCCTCGCAGAACAAGTCATGCATATTTCGCTGCTTCGTGGCATCAGCGAAGAAAATGTGCGGAATCGCTTCCACCGCCTCGCCAGTGGCGACGCCGAGCTTACCGAATTCAAGTTCGAGTACTTGTTCCCAAACTCAGGTGAAGGCGAGCCGCCCGTCCTCACCTTTGACGTCCGGCCGCACTCCAAACCCCCGACCAATGTCCACGTCATCATCGGCCGAAACGGCGTAGGCAAGACCCGCTGTCTGCATTACATAGCCGGGGCGTTGTTAGGGGATGCGGATACACCGGGTAAGTTCCGACAGTTAGGCGTTAACCGAGATGACTGGACGGTAGCCGGCTTAATCTTCATATCCTTCAGCGCCTTCGATGATTTTGACCTTCCCAGAGTTGAGCGTTCGGAAATGCGCTCCACCATGGTCGGGCTGCGGGAGAGGGGAGCTACGGAACTGGAACGGGCGTCGACGGTGAAAACGCCCGAGGAACTCGCTTTGGACTTCTACCGAAGTTTCAAAGCGTGCCGGGAGGGGCTGAGGCGTGAGCGTTGGCGGACCGCTATCCAGACTCTGGAAAACGATCCTTTATTCGCGGAGGCGGGAGTCACGGCCTTACTTGACCTACCTAACGAGGGGTGGCAACCGGTCGCCGAAAGCCTGTTCCGAAATCTGAGCTCCGGCCACGCGATCGTCTTACTGACTATCACCCGGCTGGTAGAGCTGGTTGATGAAAGGACCCTAGTGCTTTTCGACGAGCCTGAGGGACACCTTCACCCTCCACTCCTGTCGGCATTCATCCGCAGTCTTGCAGACCTCCTCATAAAGCGGAACGGGGTGGCGATTATCGCTACCCATTCACCAGTCGTACTACAAGAAGTGCCAAGGTCTTGCGTCTGGATGCTGCGGCGGGCCGGCAATGCGGCTGTCGCCGAACGCCCGACCATCGAGACATTCGGCGAGAACGTGGGGGTTCTCACCAGAGAGGTATTCGGCCTCGAGGTGACGACCGCGGGCTTCCACTACATGATCAGCCAAGCAGTTGCGGTCGATGGACTCGACTACGACGGCGTCCTCGACGCCTTCGACGGTCAACTCGGGGCTGAAGCCCGCGCCATCACAAGGGGGCTCGTTGCCGACCGCGACGCGGAGCCGTAGGTCTGACAATGAGAAGACTGGCCGAACCATCCCACGACGCTCGAACTACGTTGGAACTCTGCGCTGACGCCTTACGCGACGAGGCCCTCGCCGCGAGACTACGTTCGGTCGCGCCCGAGATCGAAGCCGCCGAAGCCAAGTACAAGGAACAAGGTAAGAGGGCTGCCCTCTTTACGATCGCTGGGACGAATGATGTGGCGGGCCGCGTCGGGCTGGAGGAGATGAGTGCCCTCTACAAAGGAACCTTGAGCCGCTTGGGGTCAGGGCCGCGACGGATATACGACGAGATAAAAGCGGCACCGAGGAACGGCGTCTGCCCGCTCTGCAGTCAGCGGGTAGTCTCCACGTTAGACCACTATCTCCCCAAGAGCAGACACCCCGCGCTCGCTGTGACACCTGTGAACCTCGTCCCCTCCTGCGCCGACTGCAACAAGGCAAAGCTCGACCGTCAGCCGACTCGCTACGCGGAGCAGACGCTGCACCCATATTTCGATGAGGTTGATGACGCAGTGTGGCTGACCGCCAGAGTCGAAGAGACCGCGCCGCCGGCCTTGGTGTTCTCTCCGAATCCGCCCGCTTGGTGGCCTGAAGTTAAGCGGGCGAGGGTGTTGACTCACTTCCGGACTTTCGGTCTCGGACGGCTGTACGCGACCCACGCGGCGGAAGAGCTGCTAAACATTCGTCATTCCATGTCGCTGCTCGCAGGACGTGGAGGTACCGCCGCTCTAAGGGCTCACTTGATTGAGCAGGCCGAAAGTCGTCAGGCCGTGGCAAAGAACTCGTGGCAGTCGGCCATGTACTATGCCTTGTCAGAGTCGGAATGGTTCTGGGAAGAAGGGTTCAAACTTATCGCTTGACGTCACAGGGAACGGCGACCGCTTCGCGTCATGCAGTGAAGCCGTCGGGGTGGGGCCCTCTCTGGAGTCGCACTGGTAGCTGCTGCCATCGCTTTTTAGAATCCCTTGATCGGCTTTCAGGAGTCACTATATAAACAATCTATAATCGTAAGACCCTGGTTAGGAGCTTTTTTGCGGTGAAGTTCGCTTTTTCCAATACTCGTTTAATACCTCCCTGGCGTAGTAGTAGCCTCTTTGCTTACAACGCAACCAAACAACTAACAGTGCCGGTATTAGAAAGGCGTAGAACCGCCAATCATTATAGTTTTGAATTAGTAGAAGTATCGTCCCAATCAAGACAGTAGTTAGCAATGACCTGGAGAATGCATATAAGGCGTTAAAGTCCTCAATGCGAGAGTCTTTTATTCCGGTAACATGCCGCATTGCAATTGAAAAAAGTTCGTCATCGGTTGCTTCAGGATTGGCCGCTTCAGACTTTAGTAGTTCTTTGGTTTGAGTACTGTGATAACACTTAACTTTCCAGATATTCTTCCCTCTTAAAATGTTGATAGAAGGTTTTCCTCCCCACGTCCAGTAGTAGAAATCCTCCAGCCAACTACTAAGGGTGTTCACTAAAAAGCCCAGGAAAAAAGCGACGGCAGTATAGGCAACTATCAGGTCTTTATCGAATTTCACTTCCAGCGCCGTGAGAAGAACGAGGACCAGTAAAAAGCCTGGAATGAGGGAGGCCAGAATGTCGTACGCTTTGAAGTTCATGATGCTATTTTGCGTCGGCTACTGACTTCAGCATAAAGAGCGAGTAAGCCTTGAACTTGGTGTTATATAACGGCTGTGTCCACCCCTTCCTACTCCTAAAATCCCTAGCGAAGTCGTAATTCTTGACGTAGAAGCTCATGCCCCCCTCTGAAATATCGATAACCACATAGCCCGCTTGGTTGTTGGTGATCCTAACGCCCTTCGGCGGGCCGGGATAGCATCCGTAAGCTAGGTGCTTTGAGCTTGCGTTACCAAAAAGGGTGACCGTCGGATTTAGGGTCTTAAGAAACTCATAGCTCCTGTTCGAATCGCGCCCGTGATGCGGCGCAAAAAGGACGTCGATGTTTGAGACGTCGTCTTTATGGTTCTTAAGGATGTGCTCCCAGGAGTGGTCATCGCTGTCTCCGGCAAATACTATTTTCCACGGCTGGCCGTCTGCCTTGCCGGGGGTGCGGTAGAGCAGCACGTAAGACGCGTCGTTATAGTCCCCCGATTCGTTGGCCCTTTTAACCAGCTCTTTGCTCGGACAGAGGATCTGTATTCCATCCTCCTTGAAGTAGGAAGCCTGGCCGGTATCGTAATAAGTCAGTCGGGTTGTGCCGGTGACCTTTCCGGCCCTTAATTGAGTGTAGAATTGCCAATCCTCCCTGTTATATCCCGCGAAGTTGTTGGTCAACGGTATGTGTTTATTATTGTCGGTGTCCCACGTATTTATGATCGTAAACTCGTCGTATAAGTCCCTAATCCCGTCCATGTGATCCATGTCAGGATGCGAAATGACAAATCTGAAAATGCTCTGTATCCCTAAATGTTCTTTCAGGTAAACGATCGGATTATCAGGATCATGCTTTTGCCGGTAGTCAATCTTGTCGGAGGGCACATTAGTCCGCCTGCGCATCTCCTCTCTTTCGCGTGACGCTTTAACGGCCTTCTCTTCCGGCGTATCTTCATCGTTATAGGCGTTGCTAACATCGATTACGGTAACGCGGTTGGAGATGTGCTGAATGATGTTGCAGTCTCCCTCGAGCACATTTAAGAAGTGAATTGTCGGCATGCAGCATGCGCCTTTCGGGGGATGAGATTGAAGTTTAATTGACCGGCCGCGCAGTCGCCCCGCTTCACGCCGAGAAAGTCGGCGGCGGGAATGTTAACTCTTTCCCTGCAGCTCCTCGCACGTCTCCAGCAGCCGCTCTGCGTAGGCGTCACCCGCGATGCGGACCCAGGACGGGGTGACCCAGAACAGCCAGAACAGTAAGAGCGCGAGATTGATGGTGGCGCCAGCGGCACCCTCCGCGGAGACGAGCCGGAAGCTCTCCCAGTAGAGCCTGAGGTAGAGTCCGCAGGCGGCCAGACCCGCTAGGGAGAAGAGTGCGCCGAAGGGCTTCATCCCCCAGAGGTTCCGACGGAACCCGTAGTTGACGTTCTCGCCGAAGAGCAGCGGGAATCGTTTCCGGTCCCGCGTCCTGGTGATCAAGTACCGCACGCACGCCTCGTAGGCGTGGTCGGCGCGCGCCGCGTCCCCCGCCTCCTCTTCGGCGGTCGGGAGGGTCAGGTCGGGCTGTAACGCCGCCAGCCTTTTGTGGTAGCGCTCCCTGATGACGGGGTTGGCCTTGTCGTTCCCGTGGCGCAGTAACTGCGTGGTGGGGGCTCCCCCCACTTCCCCCAGAGGCGGGGCTCCCGCCGCTTGCCCAGATCCCTCCCGATCTGCGACATCAGCATCGCGACCCCGAAGGGAACGAGGAGCATTCCGGCCAGCCGGCCGATGAGCGCTAGGCCGGGCGCCCAGAGGGCGACGGCCACGGCCAGCGGGAAGATGACGACGAAGACGGGGATAATCCTCGCGCGCCACGTGTATGCGTCAAAGTTCGTGGAGATCATGACCTCTTTCGTCCCCGGTGCCGGGGAGGCCGAAGCGCCGGCCACGCCCCCGGCCGCGTGCCTCCGGCCACTCAGCCGGACTCGTAAACGTACGCGTTCACGCCCTTGGGCGTCACGATCAGGATGAAGGTCGGCAGGCCAGCCGTGTCCAGCTTCCGCTTCGTGTCGAACATCGTCTCCACGTCCTTCCCGCTGACGCGCCCGGCGCCCCGCGGGTGTGTGTGCCAGTCACCGACGTAGCCGAGCAGGTAGCCGGAAGCCTTCCTGACGGCGTCGACCGCCTCCGCCAGGCCCTCCGTCCCCAGCGTAAAGCTGTCTGGGGTTCCCCTGCTGTCGGGCGGGGCCTCGATCATGCGGGTAACGTAGATGATGCGCCGCTTGGGGTGGATGACTCCGACCATGCCCCCACCCGTCTCCGACGGCGCGGCGCGGTGTAGTCTCTCACGCATCTCCCTGACGAGGTGCGCGCGAATCCTCACCTGCCACGCCCCCGCTCCACGCAACTCGAAACCACGAACCCCGCGCGCCCGGACGATGACGACCGGGTCGACGGAGATTCCCTCCGAGGCGAGGCCTCCCGGCGGGAATGCTACGCCCTCCGGCCGGTAGTTGATAACGAGCCAGCCAGCATTCGGCCTGTGTTTCGTGCGGACTAACTCCCGCAACGCTACGGAAAAACTCGCGGCGTGCCACGAGACTAAGTCGTCCGGCATCCTCGTCGTGTCCGACGAGCAGCTCATGCCGATGGAGATCTCTTCGAGGACGTTGCCGACCCCTTGGCCCCGCTCCGCGCGCTCCCTTTCGAGCCAGTCCCGCAGCTCCGGGCGCTCCGTCGCCATGTCGTAGACGAGTACGTTCAGGTCGTCTATGCGCGGGTTGCGGTTGGCACCCTCGAACGACAGAAGTCCTATCCTCCCCGCGTCGGAGATGCCGCAGCGCGCGACCTTCAGCCCGGCGGGCAGGGTGTTGCGCACGAGCGCCTCGAAGACCATCCCGGAGGCGGTGGCGTCGACGAGAAGCCGGTGCTTCTGGAGCCCCGGCCTGTACCTGCCTTTGAGCCAATCGAGCGCCGAACCGGGGTCGCCGACTACGGTCTGAGAATCGGGGATGGTTTCGTAAAGGGCCCGGACGGATTTTGCGGCCGCCTCGGCCTTGTTCTGCCCGGTCCTATCCGCGAGCAGCGCGTGCCGCACGAAGTTGTGCGGCGAGAGGGTGTCGCGGTCTACAAGAGTGAGTGCGGTGTGACCGGAGCGCCCGAAGTGCAGGGCGAGCTTGGAACCGAGGGCGCCGCAGCCGAAAAGGAGGACCCGCCCCGGCACGTAACCCTCTTCGAGTCCTGCGATCTCGCGCGCCCTTTTCGGGTCCAGGGGCGAGCGCTGGGCCAGCGGGACGACGGCGGCCTCCGGCGGCGGCTCGCGCGTCCCCGTGGAGGCCGGGTCCCTCCCGTCCAAGACGAAGCAGAGCGGTTCGACGGTCGAGTCCGTGCCGATGAGCGGCCGCGGCCTGGTGAACGCGATGACGACGGGGATGAGCCCCAGCAGGTTTAAGCCCTTGGCGGCGTACTCACGCAGCGCCTCTCCGAGCGGGATGCCATACCTCCCGCAAAGCTCCAGCAGGCCGGACATGTCCTTGGGGAGTCGCCCGAAGTAGTCGGCGACCGGCGGCTGGCGCGCCGACCAACAGAGGATCCCGAAGCAGCCCGGGGCCACGTTGTCGTGCCCGGCGGCCAATTTGTTGAAGTCGGTGATGTCCTTCAGCTTCTCCGACAGGTCACGCCCCCTCGTGTAGAACTCGCGCACCCTGACGGGTAGGTACGCGTCCTTCAGCGGCTTCTGTCTGTCGGTGTCCACCATTCTCATGGTGAGGAAGCCGAAGCCGGGCTTGCCGGTCGTGCCGGACAACCCGTGCTGGACCCACTTCTGGAAATCCCGGGGGGCGAAGACGGCCGTCCCGCCCAGTTCGTCGAGGCGGGTAGGCTCGAAGAAATCGGCGTCGCGGTTAAGGCGGTCGCCCGCGGCGTCACGGAACCAGCCCCGGACCCGCCCAAGCAAGTCTCCGAGCGTGTGTTCGGCGAACCAGTCGTCGAAGTTGCCGCGGTGAAGGCAGAGGGCCGGCGGCTGATCTTCCTCGACGACATAGAGGTGGGAGAGGCGGTTGACGGGGAAGTCCTTCCGGTCGGAGCGGACCATCGGGGCTTTCTCCGGGTAGTCCCGCCGGTTGAAGACGAGCATGACGGGCTCCAGCGCGCGGATGTCTACGCCGCCCACGGGGCCCCGGCTCGGCAGATCGACTTTGATCGTGAAGGCGGCCGCCACCCGGTACTTGTCCCACCGGACGCAGCGGACCTCCGCGCCGAGACTCTCTTCGAGTTGGCGGAAGGCGTCGGTGATCTCTGCGCCCCACTTCGCCGGGTCGTCTTCCGGGTAGCCCGTGCTGAAGAGCGCGTCGTCAGTCTCGGCCATAGGTCCTGGGCGTGCGCAGCGAGGAGTGCACCGCCGACGCCGAGCTGACCCGCGAGGGCGTGGATGACTCGTCCTTCTGCGGGCCGCTGCTCGTCATGGTGAAGACGATCGGCTCTGGCTTCTTCTCGGACGGGTGCTCGCCCGTGCAGTGAAAGTTGTCCTTGCCCACGGCGTCGACGTACTCCCCTTTCGCCGCGTGGTGGGGCGGGTTGTCGTCGTCGTCCTTGACGGGCTTCGATGACGCGATGACCGACGCGCCCGTCCGGTGTTTGCCGAGGATGTCGAGCGAACTCTGCTTCGGCTCCTTGTGGTCTTCGTAGGGGACTTCGTTGAAGAAGCCCCAGGAGCAGTGGTGCGGGGAAAGCAGGAGGTCCCACTCGAGGTCCGTTCGCGGGTACGTACGCCAGTATGCGTTCGTCAGCCAGATAATCACCTGGGTAGATGCAGATCTAGAGAAGTTCTATCTCTTCACGAAGCTGCTGTTGAAATACATACCGCCTAAGAAAGACACTATGCCCGAGGAGATCCTCGACATGGTCGATATGGATAAATTCCGGCTACAGGAAGAGGAAAACGGCAGTATTGTACTGAATCCCGAAGACGTTCAACTCAGGAACACGTCCGGCGACGGCCACGAGGACCAAGGCCCCCAAGAGCATGACAGGTTAGAGGTGATCGTGCAGGAGTTGAACGAGCGATTCCACTTCGACTTTGAAGACCGGGATAAGGTAATGAGGATTGTTATCCCGAAACTGGTGAAGGACGAGGGACTGATTGCAGCCTTCAAGACTGAAAATCTCGATGCTCTGAGGCGTCAGAAGTTCTCAGAGAGTCTCGAAAATGCGTTTATCGCCAGCGCCAGTGATTTCTATGACGTATTGAATCGCATGTCCGCAGAGCCCGACTTCAGGCGTCTTCTCACGGAGTTCGCTATGGGCGAGTTTAGACGCGGCCTTCAACAGGATTTGTAAGCTACCAACTCCACAGAAGAACCTTTTTATGGCTTGATACGATTAGAAGGAGTCTTAATCAAATACCTGTAGAGTCGGAGTCTGTGTATTCCTCAGGACAACCGAGACGGTCGTACCATCCGAAGCATTTATGAGACTGCTTTTAGCAAAGGCACTTTGTAAAGATAACTAATGATTCTTAGCAAGATTCATATCTAGTAGGGCACTAGATTATTAAACTGACGACATGCTTCGAATTTAAGGAGATTGCATGAGCAAAAAAAATAACGACAACCCAATCGAATTGCTTCTATCTTCAACTACTCAATCTAAGTTAACCCTACCTGATGAGTCAGAACCTGATGAGTCAGAATTACATCTAGGCTCAGTGCTACATAACCGTTACTTGTTAAGATCGATAGGACGCGACAGTTTTTTTGATGCTTATATTGCACACGATCCAGAACTACCTGAACGGAAGTTTATTATCAAAGTGCTTCGAGAAGAAGCAATGAAAAATGAAGGAGTCAAACAGATAATTCAGCAGGGAATTGAATCCCAAATGCGGCTTAATCATCCCGCCATTGCGAGAGTTTTAGAAACAGGCAATCTAAAAGACAACGTGCCGTATCTTGTCATGGAGTACGTTGAGGGGGTAAGTCTGCGTGACGAGATCAGACCGGGCGGCATGGATATAGAGCGCGTAGCCAATATCATTCGACAGTTGGGAATTGCAATCGCGGCAGTTCATGAAATGAACATCATTCACCGCGACCTCAAGCCGGCGAACATTATGTTGCACCACGCAACTGCCGGTGTAGAGCAAGTCAAAATTGTTGATTTTAGCATTGCCAAAATCAACGATGACGTTGTCGCACCCAGCGACAACGTCATCGTTGGAACCGTGTCTTACATGTCGCCGGAGCAATTAAGAGGTGAACCTTTGACCAAGGCCAGCGACATCTTCGCTCTCGGCATCATCGCCTACGAGATGTTGACGGGTCGCCGCCCTTTCAATCCCGGGTCAGTTTATCCAATGCAAGAAAAGCGTCATGAAGGTGTAAAGGTGAAGCCTACAGCTTTACGCCCCGATATACCTAAGTTGGCGGAAGAAGTAATACTTCGCGCTCTGGCAGTTGAGCCAAGCGAGCGATTTATCCAAGCGCAGGATTTTGGCGATGCTCTAGCACTGGCTTTAAAACCGAGTTTAGCAGGTATAGCCTTTCAGCCTATGTCCGATGCTATATCTGAAACAAGCACCGAGATTATATTTTCAGCTAATGAGCTGACCCCACAGTATCTTACATCTACTCTTAGTCCGGTACTGAATGCCATAGCAGAAATTCAAGATATAATTAACGAAATTCAAGGACGAAAATCTCAAAAGGTAGCGATCAAATCAATCAGGCAGAATTCCCCTATTAGTATTAGCCTTGCTGGTGCAGCAGAGGCGATTCAACTAATTAAGCGTACGGTTGTGCCGTGGAGACGGAAGCATGAGGAGAAAATGTCTCTCCTTTTAGAAAAGGAAAAACAAGTAGAGATAGGTAATAGGAAGGCAGAGATTTCAGAGAAAAGAGCGCGCTCAACAAAAGAACGCGCAGAAGCAGTAAGGATTATAGCCGATGTAGCCAAACAGCGTGAAGAGACAGAGAGACTCAGGTTAGAGAATGAGAAATTGCGACTAGAACTACAGCGTGCAAAAATTCAACTAGCACTAGATTTAATTGCTCAAGCTGCACCTAACCTTTCTGAAACAGATAAAATTGAATATGTAGTTAAGCTGCTGCCCTCCCTCGAAGTGATAGTTTCCAGTGACCTCGAAATTGTTATTGGCAATCAAGACAAAGACTAACAAAACATTCAAGTCGGCAACTTAGTAGAATTTCAATCTGACAAGAATATTTCCTCTATTCCACAAAATAACTCTTTCGTGGAATTAGGTAAGGCTGCCCTGAGATTACAGGAGAGTATTTTCTACCATATTCTTACCCGTTAGGCGGACTCCAAACTCGGTAAACTGCTGTGAAAATTCCACTTATATTGTTGAATTGGAAAAGCAATGAGGACTGAAGAATCCGTCACTCTACTCATTGCAGTTACGGTTCCTAGTGGGGAGTTGCTGGGCAGTAGCTTCTGTAAGGTTCAGTCCTGACTTTTACAGCCCATTCGCCTCCCTTCAAGGCATTGGCACATGGCGCAGAAAGCAGAAGAAATGTTCCGTGTCTATGACGAAGAATCTGTAAGCAAGTGAATGCTCAGTGCTTTGGTCGTGATTTAAGCCAGTCATTTAGCAACTCTTCTACCAATTCGCTCAACTCTATATCTTCAGGCTCATCAAGAAGGGCACGCTTGACGCTTCGATGAGTTTGCTTCCGAATGTAAGTGGTAAAGCCTATAAACGCAGGATCACTTCTCTTTCCTGCAGGACGACCCCGCCTCGCCCTACCTTCCTGATCTTCTTCAGCGGGTGGCTTCAACCGGCTTTTCTTAGTCGCACCTTTACCCTTTTTACCATCGCCTTTTGCATATAAATATCCGGCAGATTTACTCATTTGTTGACTCCTTCCCAACTTTCAGTCTAGCTTTACCCTCACTCGATCTATCTACTTCCCGCCTTATTCTTTTTGTTCTGTAACTCGCTCAGGCTAGAGCATCGGGCATGACCGCCAACTATTGTTTAGTCTTACACCTACGACTCGGGGTCGTGCTTTATAGCCCTTGACCTTGGATACTGAAGGGGGACCGGTCCCCCTGTCGCAGAGAGTATCTTAGATTACCGCATTTTCAAATGTCTGAATTGAGGGAAAATAGGATGTTAACGTGCAGAAGGAGCAAAGCGACTTAAACGCTGTATACGACCTCAGATTCTATGCGATGCCCAAAGTCATATTAAACAGAGCCTGACACTCGCCAAGTTAGACACGCGGCAGGGTCGGGAAAATAACTCGCCCGTAGTCGCAGTACTCGACGACGGGGCAGCGTTCGCAGAGGGGATCGCGCGGGCGGCAGAGCCTGCGGCCGTGGCGGATGAGGTTGACGTGGAAGGAGTAGAACTTGCCCGCGGGCACGAGGCTGTTCATCAACTCGTGCGCGAACTGGTCGGAGCACTTCGCGGGGATGAGGCCGACGCGGCGGAGGATGCGGAAGATGTGCGTGTCGAGCGGGAAGACCTCCGCGCCGCACGCGAAGAGGAGCGTGCAGGCCGCCGTCTTCGGCCCGACGCCGCGGAAAGAGGCGAGGTAGCGGACGGCTTCCGCGGCCGGCAGGTCGCGCAAAAACGAGAGGTCGAACGAGCCGTGCCGCTCCTTCACCTGCCGCAGCAGGTCGCGGATCACCGCGGCCTTCTGGTTGGCGAGCCCGCCCAGGCGTATCGTCTCGACAAGCGTCGATTCGCGCGCGCGCAGCACCGCGTCCCACGTCGGGAATCTCTTCTTGAGCGCGTCGTAGGTGCGGTCGCTGTTGGCGTCGCTCGTCGCCTGCGAGAGGATGACGGCGACGAGCATGTCGAGCACGTCCCAGTCCGTCCACTTGTTCTCGGGCACGCCGTAGGCGCGCTCGAGGTTCTGGACGATGTAGCCGATTGGCTTCTCCTCGACGACGCGCGCGACCCACTCCTCGGCCGCCGACAAAGAACGCGCCGACGTCCCCACGGCGCGGCCTTCGCCCTCACTTCGTGGGGTTCTCTTTCGACGCGGCGATGACGCGCTCATAAAAGTCTATGTACTGCGGGATGACCAAGTCCGTGCTGTAGCGGCCGACGGCCGACGCGCGCGCGCGCCGCCCCATCTCCCGGCGCAGCCCCTCGTCCGCGAGCAGGCGCGCGGCGCAGTCGCTCATCTTCTCGATGTCGCCGACCTCGGCGAGGCAGCCGGTCGAGCCGTCGTCCACGACCTCCGGCACACCGCCGACGCGCGAGGCGATGACGGGCACCTCGCACGCCAGGGCTTCGAGCGCGGCGAGCCCGAACGACTCCTGCTCCGAGGGCAGGAGGAGCACGTCCGCGACCGAGAGGTAGTCGGTGATGCGCGGCTGCTTGCCGACGAACGAGCAGTAGTGATCCACCTTCAAACAACGCGCGCGGTGCTCGGCCCGACTCCGCTCGCTGCCGTCGCCCACCATCACGAGCCTCGCCTTGACGCCCTTCGCCCGCACGCGCGCCAGAATCTCCACGCAGTCCACGGGCCGCTTCACCGGCCGGAAGTTCGAGACGTGGCAGAGCAGCGGCTCGCCCGCGGGCGACAGCTCCCGGCGCAGCCCCTCCTTCGGCTTGCGGCTGTAGTCGGACGCACAGATGAAGTTCGGGATGACGGCGATGTGCTCGAACTGGAAGGTCTCGGCCGTGGCCTGCTTGAGGTAGTGCGAGACGGCGGTGACGCCGTCCGACTGCGCGATGCCGTAGCGCGTGATGGGCAGGTACGAGCGGTCGGCCCCGACGAGCGTGATGTCCGTCCCGTGCAGCGTCGTGACGACGGGCAGCGTCCTGCGGGGCTTGAGGGACTCGCGCGCGAGGATGGCGCTGATCGAGTGCGGGATGGCGTAGTGGACGTGGAGCAGGTCGAGGTCTTCCGTCTCGGCCACGTCGGCCATCTTCGTCGCGAGCGCCAGCGTGTAGGGCTGGTGCTCGAAGAGCGGGTAGGACATCATCTCGACCTCGTGGAAGCGCACGCGCTCGTTCAGTTGGGTGAGCCGCGTGGGCAGGGCCGACGAGATGAAGTGCACCGTGTGCCCGCGCTCGGCCAGCTCCTTCCCCAGCTCCGAGCCGACGATGCCGCTCCCGCCGTAGGTCGGGTAGACAGTGATTCCGATGTTCATAATAAAGCGGTCAGCGGTCAGCCCTCAGCTCTCAGCTTTAATCCGTTTACGACCATCTCGGTTATACCCCGGGCTGTCAACGGCCAAGGTAACAAAGAAGATGCAAAGGTCGCAAAGAAGGTTTGGCTGAAAGCTGACCGCTGACCGCTGACCGCTGACCGCTAAAAATACCGAGAGGCAGCCGGCCCTCGCTACCGTCTGCCTCTCGTCTCAACTTGTCTCACCTGCGAAGGGGGGACAAGCGAGAGCCAGAACTATACGCCTACTTTCCACTTTTGACAAATTAAATTTTGCGGGGCGGCGGGCGCGGGTTGGTACTATTAATTACGCCCCCGGAAGTCGTGGCGGGGCGCCATTTAGCCGGCGCGCCCGCGGCCGGCCGCGGGCGACTGCGCGCGGCGGGGAATCGGGTTATAATGAGCGCAGACGAAAATCAGTCAAACCGTTCATGCGCGTTCTGATTTGAGTGAGTTTTTTATCATTAACGGAGAGAGTTAAAGAATGCCGAAGATAGATAACATCGAAGAGACGCCGAACCCGAACGCCGTCAAGTTCATCCTCAAGGAGCCCGTGACGGCGGGCACGACCCGCTCGTTCCACAGCGCCGAGGAGGCCGCCGGAGACCCCCTGGCCGGCCCGCTCTTCGCCGTGGGCGACGTCTCGTCGGTCTTCTACATGGACAGGATGATCACGGTCGAGAAGTCTGAGGAGGCCGACTGGGACGACCTTTTGCCGCGACTGGCCGTGCCCATCCGCGCGGCCGAGTCGGTGGCCTCGAACGGCGGCGGCGCGCCTCAGCCCCCGGCGCAGGGGGTCGGCGGCGCGCTCGGCGCGCTCATGAGCGACGACCCGCGCCTGGCGCGCATCAACGAGATTCTGGACGAGAAGGTGCGCCCCTACCTCGCCTCGGACGGCGGCTGGCTGGAGGTGCTCTCACTTCAGGACAAGACGCTCACCATCCGCTACCAGGGCGCCTGCGGCAGTTGCCCCAGCTCGCTCTCGGGCACGCTGCTCGGCATCGAAGGGCTCATCCGACAGGAGATCGACCCCGACATCGAAGTCGTAGCCGTCTAAACCCGTGAACCGTGAACCGTGACAAGTGACAAGTGAAGGCAGGTGAAGGCAGGCTTTTCTCCTGTCACGGTTCACAGTTCACGGTTCACGGCTTTTTTTGGAACTCGCCCTTTGCGGCGAGCGTTTACCCCTCCAACTCAGCCCGAGCGCAGGTCTCCGTCTATCCGGGGGCCTGTGCCCGTCCCGACCTTTCAGCGAACGTAAGGACGAAAACAATGGAAAGACACTCCCGCCTCCTGGCCTTCGCGCTCTGCTGCTCGGCGCTGGCCCCGTCCGCAGCCCCCGCGCAGACGACGGCCCCGGCCGCCGCGCAGAAGAAACCCGCCGCCAAGAAACCGAAGGCCGAAGCCGCCGACCCGATGGCGGAGGTGCGCCGCGCTTCGGCCGTCTCGCTCGTCTCGACGCTCGCCGACGAGGCGCGCACCTTCTCGGAGCCGGCCCTGCGCGCGCGCGTGCAGGCGCGTGCGGCCGACGCGCTCTGGGAAGCTGACAAGGAGAAGGCGCGCCAGCTCTTCCGCCGCGCGTGGGAGGCGGCCGAGGCGGCCGACCGCGAGACCGCCGGCCTCTCCGAGTCGGAGCGCAGGCAGCGGGCCATCCGGCAGGGCGCGGCAGGCTCCCGCGGCCTGCTCAACATGCGCCGCGAGGTCGTCGTCCTCGCCGCGCGCCGCGACAAAGAGCTGGGCGAAGAGTTCCTCTCGAAGCTCGACGACTCGCGCAAGGACGAGGCGGGCGCGACCGCGGCCGCGACCAGTGGGGCCCCGCCGCCCGCCCCCGTCCAGACCAACGAGCAGCGCATCAACCCCGACAACCCGCCGGCCCAGATGATGCAGCGGCTCAACCTCGCGCAGCAGCTCCTCGACGAGGGGCAGGTCGAGCGCGCCTTGCAGTTCGCGGACCCGGCGCTCTACCCCGTCAACACCTTCGGGATGAATATCCTCAACACGCTGCGCGAGAAGAACAGGGCGGCCGCCGACGAGCGCTTCATGTCGCTCGTCGCGCGCGCGGGCGCCGACCCGCTCTCGGACGCCAACAGCATCTCGCTGCTCTCGTCCTACCCCTTCACGCCGTTCCTCTACGTCACCGTGCGCAAGGACGGCAGGCACCACACGCGGCAGTGGCGCGGCGACATCTCGCCGCCGGCCGACGTAGACCCGCGCGTGCGCAACGCCTTCCTCTCGGCGGCCTTCCAGGTGCTGCTCCGGCCGCTGCCGCCGGCCGAGGAGGACTTCAGCAGCTCGGGCCGCATGGGGGCCTACGTCGTCGCCACGCGCATGCTCCCGCTCTTCGAGCGCTTTGCGCCCGACCGCGCGCCCGCCCTGCGCGCGCGCCAGACGCAGCTCGCGCAGGACACGCCCGACCGCGCCGGCCGCATCGACGACCAACTGCTGACGCGCGGCGTCGTCCCCGAAGACCCGAACCGCGACCCCGTGCAGGAGGCGCTCAACCGGCTCGACTCGGCGAAGAACGCGAACGAGCGCGACCACATCTACTTCCGCGCCGCGATGGAGGCGCTCCGCAACGACCCGGCCCGGGCGCGCGAGCTGGCCGCCAAGATCGAAGACCCCGACACGCGCAGGCAGATGTTCGCCTTCATCTCCTACCAGCTCGTGCAGGACGCCGTGCGCGAGAAGAAGGCCGACGACGTGCTCAAACACGCGCGCTCCGACGAACTGACCAGGACGCAGCGCGTGTGGGGGCTGACCGAGGCCGCGCGCCTGCTCGCGAAGGAGCAGCCCGGGCGCGCCGGCGAGGCGCTCGACGAGGCGGCGGCCGAGGCGCGCAAGCTCGACGAAGGGACGGCCGACCGCGTGCGCGGGCTGCTCGCCGTCGCCACGCAGTTGGCCGAGTTGGACAAGGCGCGCACGTGGGAGCTGATGCACGAGGTGGTGAAGGCCGCCAACGCGCTCCCCGACTTCAGCGGCGAGGGCGGCGAGATCACCTCGCGCGTCGAGTTCAAGGGCGGCGGCGCGATGACAATGAACAGCAACGTCGAGGCGTTCGACCTGACGGGCGTCTTCGCGGCGCTCGCGCGCGACGACTTCGACCGCGCCGCCGCGCTCGCGCGCACGCTCAAGGCCGAGTCGCCGCGCTCGGTCGCGACGCTCGCCGTCGCGCGCTCCGTCCTCGTCAAGAAGCAGGACGCGGCGGTCGCCGCCAACTGATTCTGGAACTTTCGGCCCGCGCCGGACGAATCAGAGGGGATCGTTAACTGTGGAAAGTCGGGGCGCCGCGCGCCGTGCCGGAAGAAGGGCTTCCTCCGGTTCGGCGCGCGGCGTCCCGACCGCGTCACTTTCAAGAGTCGCCAGTCGCGCCCGTCCACCCGCGTCCCGCACTCGTCCGAATCCGTCAACGCCCTCGGAGGAAGTCCATGTCTAAACGAGTCTCGCTGCTGGCGCTCGCCCTCTGCACGGCCGTCTCGCCCGTCGGCGCGCAGGAGCCGCAGGCCGCCAGGCCGAAGCCTGCGAAGGCTTCCGCGAAGAAGCCCGCCGCCGAGGCCGCCGACCCCGTGGCCGAGCTGAGGCGCACGACCGCCATCTCGCTCGTCTCCGCGCTCGCCGACGACGCGCGCACGTTCCGCGACCCGGCCCTGCGCGCGCGCGTGCAGGCGCGCTCGGCCGACGCGCTGTGGGAGACCGAGCGCGAGAAGGCCGTCACGCTCTTCCGACGCGCGTGGGACGAGGCCGAGACCGCCGACGCGGAGGCCGACCGCCGCGTCGCCGACGAACGCTCGCGTCAACGGCGCGAGCGCGGCTACGCCTCCGTCCAGCTCGGCCCGAGCCTGCGCTCCGAAGTGCTCCGCCTCGCCGCGAAGCGCGACCGCGCGCTCGGCGAAGAGTTCCTGACGAAGCTCGACGAGGCGCGCAAGAAAGAGTCGGAGTCGGCCGCCACCTCCGGCGGGCGGCCGACCGACGCCCCGCCCGCGACCTCGAACGGCGGCGGCCAGCCCGAGCAGCAGCAGCGCCCCGACCCGATGGAGACGCCGCCCGCCGTCGCGCAGCGCCTGCGCCTCGCCATCCGCCTGCTCGACGAGGTCGGCCCGGAGCGCGCGATACAGTTCGCGGACCCCGTGCTCGGCGCGGTCACGCCGGTGGGGCTCGAATTCCTGACGCGGCTGCGCGCGAAGAACGCGCAGGCGGCCGACGAGCGCTACGCGGCGATGGTCGAGCGCGCGGCGATGAACCCGGCGTCGGACGCCAACACCGCCTCGCTGCTCTCGTCATACCTCTTCACGCCGACGCTCTACATGGTCTTCTCGGCCAACGCCGGGTCGAACGCGAACTCGTGGGGCAACGGGGCGAACCAGTCCTGGCCGCCGCCCGACGTCTCGCCGAAGCTGCGCGCGGCCTACCTCCGCACGGCCGCCTCGCTCCTCCTGCGCCCGACGCCGACGCCCGACCAGGATAGAACGTCCGCCGGGCGCGCCGGCTGGTACATGGTCATCGCGCGGCTGCTGCCGCTCTTCGACCAGTACGCGCCCGACCGCTCGCCGGCGCTGCGCGCCAAGCAGGCTTCGCTCGCGCCCGACACGCCCGAAGGCATCCGCGGCCCCAACAACAACGCGCTGACGCGCGGGCTCGTCCCCGAAGACCCGAACCGCGACCGGGTCGGCGAGACCCTCAGCCGCCTCGACCGCGCCAAGACGGCCGACGAGCGCGACATGGTCTACGTGGACGCCGCCTTCGACGCGCTGCGGAAGAAGGACCCGCGACTCGAAGAGTTCCTCAACAAGATCGAGGACGCCGACACGCGCCAGCGCCTGCGCGCCTACATCGACATGGAGGCGGCGCGCGACGCCGTCAACGAGAGGAACGTGACCGAGGCGCTGCGGATCGCGCGCGGCAACACGCTGACGAGCATCCAACGCGCGTGGGTTCTGACGGAGGCGGCGCGGCTCGTCTCGAAGGCGGAGCCGGGGCGCGCCGCCGAGCTGCTCGACGAGGCGCTGACCGAGGCGAAGGAGCGCATCGACCCCGCCTCGCGCGAGCGCGTGAGCGCGCTGGTCGCCATCGCCACGCAGCTCTACGACGTTGACCGCCCGCGGACTTGGGAGGTGATGCTCGAAGTCGTCAAGGCCGCGAACGCCGCCAAGGACTACACGGGCGAGGACGGCCGCATCAGCACGCGCTTCCAGTCGAAGGGGATGACGATGGCGTCGAGCAGCACGGTGCAGTCCTTCGACCTCACGGACATCTTCACGAAGCTCGCGCGCGAGGAGCTGCAACGCGCGGCCGACCTCGCGCGCACCTTCGAGGGCGAGGCCCCGCGCTCCTTCGCCACGCTGGCCGTCGCGCGCTCGGTGCTCGACAAGAAGAACGAGAAGGGGCAGGAGAGCGCCGCGAACTGACCCGGACTCGATAAGAGCGCTAGCCTTTTCCGGCGCGCTGCTTTAATCTGCTTGAAGATGTGTCGGCCCCCGCAGGCGACGCCTTGAAGCATCGACCCTTCGTGAGGAGCCGCGGGCCGTCCGCGGCTCCTCTTTCTTCCGACCTGACCCGAACATTCCCTACAACCAACCCCGGAGGATTTAGACTTTGAGAATCAGGAATCTCTTACTCGGCCTGGCCCTGGCCTTCTCGCTGGCCGCCGCCGTCGTCCCCGCCGCGAGCAACGTCAACGCCGCACCCGCCGCCGCGCAGGGCGAAGGCAAGACCTTCACGCACGAGGAGGGCGGCATCACCTTCACCCTGCCCGCCGGCTGGAAGGCCGAGCCCGACGGCGCTCAGATCACCGCCTCGCCCGAGGGGGGAGGCATCAGCATCTCCTTCTGGGTGACGGAGGAGGACGACTTCGAGGCCGCCAGCGAGGCGGTCGGCGCGGAGCTGGGCAAGATGCTCAAGAACATCAAGTTCGACGGCGAGCCGAAGGAGGACACGCACAACGGCATGCCCCACGCCTCCTTCAGCGGCACGGGCCAGATCGAGGGGCAGGACGTGCTCTTCAGCGCCGACCTGCTCCAGGCCAAGAAGCCGGTCATCGTCCTGACTTTCGGCGTGGCCGACCAGATTCAGAAGCACGCGGCCGCCTTCTCGCAGCTCGTCAAGAGCATCAAGAAGATCGGCTGAACTTAGTAGACAGTAGACAGTAGTCAGTAGTCAGTAGTCAGTAGTTTAACGGCGGCGCGTCTCGGCCTTTAGGTCAAGCGCGCCGCCTTGTCTTTCTGCCGGCTACTGACTACTGTCTACTGTCTACTTTTTTTGAGGAGGTCTGGTGTGATTAAGAGGATGCGCTGGGTCGAAAGGGAGTTCGAGTTCAACCTGCCTTTGGGCGTCTTCCCCTGCGTCGTCGAGCGCCTGCGCGGCGCGCCCGCGCGGCTCGAAGAGTTGACGCGCGGCCTCACGCGCGAGCGGCTGACGGCGAAGCCCGGCGGCCTCTGGTCGATGCAGGAGCAGGCGGGCCACCTCCTCGACCTGGACGAGCTGCACGAGGGCCGCCTCGAAGACTACGCGCGGGGGCTCGGAGTGCTGCGCGCGGCCGACATGCGGAACCGCAAGACCGAAGAGGCCGGCCACAACGACGCGCGCCTCGCAGACATCCTCGCCGCCTTCCGCGCCGGGCGCGAGGGCTTCGTCCGGCGGCTCGAAGCGCTGACGGAAGAGGAGGTCGCGGCCTCCGCGCTCCACCCGCGCCTCCGGAAGCAGGTGCGCGTCATCGACATGGCCTACTTCACCGCCGAGCACGACGACCACCACCTCGCGGCCGTCTCGGAGCTGCGCCGGCTCGGGTAAAAACCGGGACGGAAAGTCGGATAAAAAAAGCGCCCGGCGCTTCGTCCAACGCCGGGCGTAAACCACAGGAGAACCGTCCAGATTACCCGAGACTCGCGTTCCCCCCGCGGCCTTCGGGTAATTGCTATGCTACCTCTTCGGATGCCCTTCGCGCGCCCCCGCGTTGCTCAAAACTTTTCGGCAAGAACTTGGCCGGATTCCACGTCTAAAAGTTGTTGAGTTCGACGCCCGCCGGAGTCATCATGAGCCGCGTGCGTTTCGGCCGCCGAGCCTTTCCGGCGTGGCCCCCGAGGGGCGAATCCGCGTCCGGAGCCGCGGGCGTAAGTATTTCCGTCCGAGCACGCGCGGCCCCCGCCGCCCCGAAGAGAGGTTAAGATTATGAAGCCACTTCTCGGCACGCTCCTGCTGACGCTCGCCCTGACGAACGCCCTCCCCGGCGGGGCGCGGAAGGCTTCTGCCGCGCCTAAGTCCGTGCCCGCCGGGGAGGCGCTCATCAACTCGGAGAAGCGCCTCTGGTCTCTCATCAGGCAGAGAAACTTGAAAGCCTTCGCCGACCTGTTGGCGGACGACTACTACGAAATCTTCCCCGAGGGCGACGCCCGCACGAAGCGGCAGATCGTCGAGTTCTTCGAGACCGAGTTCGTCCTGAAGGAGTATTCGCTGGAGGGCTTCCGCGTCGTCATGCTCAACCCCGACTCGGGCATCGTCTCCTTCAAGGCCGACGTGCACGGGGTCTACAAGGGCAAGGACGAGAAGTACCGCGTCGCCTGCGTCTCGGGCTGGGCGAAGCGCGGCGGACGGTGGCTGAACGTCTTCTACCAGGAGAACTACATCAAGGAGCCGGCCGCCGCCGCTTTCGTCAGGAGACGCGGGCGGCGGGTCTGAGGAAGGAGGCGGCGACATCGCCGGTCGGGGAACACGCGTGCTGGTTTACACGGCGGGGCTGCTGCTCGCGCCGCTGCCGGTCATGCCCTTCGCGCCGGGCACGCGCGAGTTCGCCTGGGCGGTCGGGGCGTGCGGCGCGTTGCTAGCGGCGGCGAGCTTCTACGTCGCGCGCGGCGAGTGGAGACTCAGGCACCGCGGGCTTTTGGGCTGGAAGCTGCTGGCGGCGTCGCTCATCACGCTCCTGTTCGGGATGGCCCTGGCCGCGGGCTCGTTCGTGCATCTCGTTTCCGGGAAGACGGTCGGAGGGGACTTGAAAGTCGAGCCCCTTGAGTCGCGCTGCGCGAAGGGCTCGGAAGGGTGGCGCGTGTACGACGCGGACGCGGGGCACCTGTGGAACCGCCTGTACCGGAGCCTCTACCTGCGCGCCGCGCGCGACGGCCGCGAGTTCGGGCGGGACGAGGTTGACCCGCTGTTGTGGCCGGACACGCGCGAGCACCTGCTCGGCGGCGAGTCGTACGCGCGCGCGTCCGCGTGCCTCGGAGAGTTCCTCGACGCGCGCGGCGAGCGGCTCGTCACAGACCCGCTCAGGCGCGCGATGTTGCAGCGCGACCTGTGGGCCGTCTTCGACTGGACGGCGGAGAAGTCCGCGCGGCCGACGCCCGAGCTGCGCGAACTCCAACGCAGACTGGCCGCCGCCGTCCGCCGCCTCGCGCTCTCGCCCGCGCAGGTCGAGTCGCTGCCCGACACCTACCGCGCGGCCGCGGACTCCGGCGCGTTCGCGGACGACTACGACCCGCGCGCGCCCGACACTCCCTTCCTCCCGCCAGGCCTGTTCCGACCCGACGGCCCCTGGGTGGAGGTCGCCGTCGAAGGCGGCGAGGCGGTCGCGCCCGCGCACGTCTTCAGCGCCGACGGCCGCTCCGTCTTCCGCGTCTTCATCAACCTTCCGCAAGGCCGCGCGGCGACACTCGCCTATCTCAGAAGCGTGGCCGTCTTCAAGAGGCCCTGGGTGCGCGACCCCGCCAACCCCGCCGACCCGCAGCCCAACCCGCGGCTGCCGCAGTTCCCCGCGGGGACGCGCCTCGCGCTGGTCAGGCAGATGCTCGTCATCGACGAACGCGGCGAGCCCGCGCCGACCGACATCGTCGAGAGCGTGCAGATACGAATCCACCGGGCGCTGCCGACTGACATCCCCGACGCCTTCGACAGCGTAGGGGCCGCGGCCCGCGCCTCGCTGTCGCTCTACGAGTTCAGGCTGAGCCGCGCGCGCCTCTTCGCGGGCGAGGCCGGCGGCCTCCGCGCCGTCGCGCGCGACGAGCATGAGTTCCCACAGTTTCAGTCACACGGCATCGACCCCTTCGAGGATAAAGACGCGCGCACGCCGATTGAACGCCGCCGCATAACCGTCCTCGGCTCCTGCGTCGCCTGCCACTTCCGCCCCGGCATCCACTCGGTGCTCAGCCGAATGCCCGACATAGTCCAACTGCGAATGAGAGACGTGCGGCGCGAACTCATCGCCGCGACGGGCTATCGCCGGGAGGCCGACGGCACGAAGGCTTGGAAGATGAGGCGGGAGAGTTGGAGGCTTCTGCGTGAGTTGTGGGACTATAGCTGACTGCATTTGAGTGTGACCGTTTAGAGGCGGGCTATGCCCGCCGTCTCAAGCCGCCGTGGTCGAGACGGCGGGCATGCCCGCCTCTAAACGAACGCTTAATCACTCATACTCAAACGCAAACAGCTATAAGCCGCGTCACGTTGACCAGCGCGCACGGCCGCACAGGTCGTCAGCCGCCTTGCCCGGCGAGCTGCTGCGCGAAATGTTGACGCCAGCTCTCCGGCAAAGCTTCGACCGCCACGGCGCGGCGCATCGTCTCGAAGTCGCCCCCGTCTCGCGCGTACAGGCGGACGATGTCGGCGACCGTGACGTTATTCTCGTCCCGCCCGAGCAGCTCGATCTCGTCGCCCGCCCCGACCTCGCCCTCGCGCTCGACCGAGAGATAGAACCCCGTCCGCCCGCTCGCCAGAAATCTTTTGAGGATGTCCGTGCGCCCGAACTTGATGCCGAGCTTATGACAGGGCATGCGGGGCTGCGTGACCAGCACCTCCGCCGCCCCTATCCGGAAGCGGTCGCCGATGTTGACCGACGCTTCGTCGAGCCCCTCGGCGGTGAAGTTCTCGCCGAACATCCCCCAGGGGAGTTCCGAGCCGGGCAGCTCCTCGCGCCAGAAGGCGTAGTGCTCCGCCGGGTAGACGTAGGCCGCCTTGTTGAGGCCGCCGTGGACGGTCAGGTCTGCCTGCCGGTCGCCGTCGAGGTTGAGCGCGCGCAGCATGACGCGCCCCTCGACGGGCGTCTTGTAGATGCCGGTCGAGACGGTCTGCCCCTCCCACACGACGAGGCGCGGCCGGCCGACGTTGACGGAGACGATCTTCATAACGTTAACCGCGCGGGGGCTAGCGCTCGTAGCGCAGGACGAGGCCGTCGCCGCCGACGGCCCAGCCGCCCTTCTTGTCGAAGAAGAGGGCGTAGAGGTGCTGGCGCGTGTTGCTCTCCTGCTGCACCCAGCTCGCGCCGCCGTCGTCGGTGCGGAGGATGACGCCCGAGCGGCCGACCGCCCAGCCCTCCTCCTTGTTGACGAACTTCACGCTGAGGAGCGTCGTGCGCACGCGCGGCGGCACCGCGCGCCACGTGCGGCCGCCGTCGTCCGTGCGAAGGATGGTGCCGCGCTCGCCGACCGCCCAGCCGCGCTCGTCGCCCTGGAAGTCAACGTGGTAGAGCGCGCCCGTCGTGCCCGAGGTCTGCACGTCCCACGTCTCGCCGCCGTCGCGCGTGTGCAGGATGCGGCCGCCGCTGCCGACGATCCAGCCGCGGCGGTCGCCGTCGAAGTCGAGGTGGATGAGTTCGTCCTTGACGGGCACGCGCTGGCGCTGCCAGGACGCGCCGCCGTTGTCGGTCGCGAGCACGAGGCTGTCGGTGACGTTCTCGCCGCGGCTCAGAGAGCCGACGATCCAGCCGCGCCTCTTGCTCGTGAAGCGGACGCTGTACAGCTCGGGGTCTGCGCCGAAGGTCGCGGCGTAGAAGCGCGACGAAGGCGTCCAGGTCTCGCCGCCGTCCTCGGTGGTGAAGATCTGCGAGGCGGCGAGCAGGTAGCCGTCCTCCTCGTTGCGGAAGTAGACGTCGTTGAAGGACTCTTTGGTCTCGACGGTCTGGCGCGTCCAGGTGCGCCCGCCGTCCCGGGTGCGCATGATGAGGCCCCCGTCGCCGGCCACCCACCCGCGCTTCGCGTCGAGGAAGTAGACGGCGTTCAAGTCCTTCCCGGCCAGGCCCTGCCGCCCGCCCGACCAGCCCTCGCCCTGCGCCCGCGCCGCGCCCGCGCACGCCGCCAAAAGAACGGCCGCGCACGACGCGAGCGCGGCCCGACGACTCAGACTTCTTAGACTCATCACCGACTCGACTCTCTCCCCGCAGGAGTCCGACAGGATTGATTCCCCCTCGCTCTTTCACCTCCTTTGTACATGAATGGACAGTCAGGATACAAGGGGAGAGTAGGCAGTAGGCAGATGGCAGTAGGCAGCAAAAAGCCGGCGGAGTGTGGCTCGGTTACGTCCACACGCCGCCGGAGGTTTTTGCCTTAACTGCCTACTGCCTACTGCCTACTGCTCACCCGGTAGACGCGGCCGTTGTAGACGACCAGGACACGCTCGCCGAGCGAGAAGAAGCGTGCGAGCTGCGGCTCGCGCTTGATGAGCGCGAAGTATTCGTCGCTGCCGAACTCGAGCGCCGTCTCGGGCAGCTTCGCGCCCGGCTTGAACTCGGAGTCCGTCCACACGTCGTCGCGCAGGTAGAAGGTCTTGCCGCCGACCTTGCGGACGGCCGAGGAGGACGAGGCGTCGTCCTCGTCGCGCAAAGCCTCCTGCTGGGCGCGGTCGCGCTTGCTCTGGCGGACGGCCACCTCGCCGGTCTTCGCCTTCGCGGCCTCCCTCGGGGCCGGGGGCGGCGGCGAATTGTAGACGGTCACCGGCGCAGACCCTGCGCCGCCCACGCCGCTGTCGGCCGCGGAGCGTTCCGGCGCGCGGTTGCGGCGGCCGACGCCGGAGCCGGGCCTCGCGATGAGCATGACCTCATCGGTGTCCCGCCCCGCCCCGGAGCTGAGTTGGCGGGCCTCGCTCTCTTCGAGCGCGAGGTAGGAGGTGTAGGGCGTGACGATGCCGTAGCGCGTGCCGAGGTCTACGATCTCGTCGGTTAACTCCTTCTGCTCGCCGTTCGTGCGTATCTGCTCCATCAGCCAGCCGACGCGGCGCGTCGCCCAGAGGCGCGGCAGGAACTCGTTGCGCTCCGTGTTGAGCGGGAAGCTCACGTTCTGGTACGTGAACGAGCGCGTGGCCTCGCCCGCGCGCCCCGTCAGGCGCAGGGCGATGTTGTTAAGGTCGCGCGCGTTGCGGTAGCGGCCGATGAGCGTGAGCTGCGTGCCGCGGAAGATGTCGGGCAGCTCGCGCGGGTAGACGAGGTCGGCCTCCACCCCGCCCATGTCGAGCGCGAGGTTCGTCAGGACGGGGTGGTTAATCTTCGTGAAGAAGTTCGAGACTTTGACTTCGAGGTCTTCCTTCGGCTCGACGTACTCGGCCACGCCGCCGTTGTCGGCCGCGAGCTTATCCAGGAGCGCCGTGTTCACGTCGTAGCCGACGCCGAAGGTGAACAGGCGCACGCCGGGCACGCGCGCGGCGCGCACGTTCTCGTTGATGCGCTCGGCCTTCGTCTCGCCCACGGTGGGCAGGCCGTCGGTGAGGAAGACGAGGAGGCGCGGGCGCTCCGCGCGGTCGAACTGCTGCATCGCGGCGAGCAGCGCGCCGTTGATGTTCGTGCCGCCCACGGGCCGGAGCTGCGAGATGAACTGCTCGCCCCGCGCCCGCCCCTCCGCGTCGGCCTGCAAGAGACCCGTCGTCATCAGGTGCTCCTCGCCCGCGAAGTTGATGACGTTGAAGCGGTCGGCCGGTCTTAGAGAGCGCACGCCGAAGAGGAGCGCCGAGCGCGCCTTCTCCATCTTCCCCGCCTCGGCCATCGAGCCCGACGTGTCGAGGACGAAGACCACGTCCTTCGCCACGTACTCCTGCTCGGACAGGGCGTCCTTCGGCGAGATGGTCAAAAGGAAGAAGCCCTGCTTGCCCGGCTCGCGGTGCGTCAGAAGCGTCATGCCGAAGTCGGCGTCCGAGAGCGTGTAGAAGAGTTGGAAGTCCTGCGGCTCGCGCCCCGCCGCGGACTCGAACGAGACGCGCGCGGCGCGCTCGCCCTTGCGCGCCACGTCGATCTCGTGGCTCGGCGAGTAGACGTTGCGGACGGGCTCGCGCCCCTCGACCTCGACGCGCCCCGAGACCGTCCCGGTGATCCGCGCGACGTTGCGCCCCGTGCCGAGCGGGTAGCGGTAGTTGACCGTCCCGCCCTCCGCCTTCAAGACCTGCGTGTAGGTCAGTTCGAGCTTCTTGTCGGAGTGTGGGGGGATGGGGAAGACGCTGGCCTGGAAGAGGTCGCGGCCGGCGTACTCCAAAAGGCCGGGGTCGCGCTGGCGGCGGACGATCTCGTCGTAGATGCGGCGCGCCTCCTCGCGCGAGCGCACCTCGCCGACGAGCCGCTTGTCGCCGTCCCAGATGGCGAACTCGGCGATGGAGGCCGACTCTGGGATGGGGAAGAAGTAGGTGCCTTCGAGCGTGGCGTCGGTGTCGTTGCGGAAGACCTGCTCGACGTGCGTGGTGGCGACCTGCGCGGCGATCTTCGTCTCGATCTTGATGGACTTGACGGGCAGGGCGCGCGGCATCGGAATGGGGATGGGCCGCGGCGGGACGGGGCAGCGGCGGCAGGGGCCGGGGACGATGACGCCCTGCGCGTTGGCGGTGGCGGTGACGAGCGCCATCATCAGCAGTCCGAAGAAGAGGCACAGCAGGTCTCTGAAGGTACGCATCCCTTTTCTCCTCAAAAACATCCTTCGCAGATTCACACGAGCCGGGCGGCCCTCGGGTTTCACAAAGGCCGCTCCGTGGTTAGAACGCCTCCCCCCGGATTTCTTGCGCGGAACAAGGCCGGGGGCGGCGGTGTCTAAGTCTGAAAACAATAGGCAGTTGTCCGAAAGCCCGGCGCAATTGCGCCGCTGACGCGGCGAACTGCCTACTGCCATCTGCCTACTGCCTACTGACCTTCGGAGGGAGCGATGCAGAACCCTTTCCAACCGAACCTGCGGAAGCCGTGGCTGCTGCTCTGCACCACGCTGCTCGTCGTCTACTCCATCATGCCGGGCGGACACCGGACGCTCTTCTTCGACGCCGCGCCCAGCTCCTTCCTTGAGGCCGCGATGGCGCTGCTCTCGTTCCCCCTCGGGACGGCCGTCGCCTTCGTCTTCCACTCGTCCGACCTCGGCGTCTTCGGCCGTTTCGCCTTCTGGGCGGGGGCGATGGGGCTCGGCTACGCGCAGTGGTTTCACCTCCTGCCCGCCCTGAAGCGCTGGGAGGCGCGCCGCCGCATAGAAACTCTGAATCTCTCCGCCGACCCGAGCGTTGCCCCGGCCTCCCCGCTCGGCCTCAACGCGACGCCTTCGCCCGCGCTCGACGCCCCCCGCCCGCCCGTCCCGCAGTTCAACGAGCGCGGCCAGACGCCGCTCGAACGCGTCTTCCGTCATGAAGAGTAGAGCCGCCGCGGCCGCGCTCTGCCTCGTGCTGGCCTCGCAGGCCGTCGCGCTCACGCGCGCGCGGCAGGTCAGGCTCTCGTCCGGCGCGCTGAGAGCACGCGCCGTCACCTGCAAAGTTCCCGCCCACCTCCCCCGGCTTCGCGTGGCCGCGTACGCCGTCGTCGAAGTCCTGGTTGACGAAGCCGGGAGGGTGCGAGACGCCAGGGTCGTCTCCGGCCACCCGCTCCTGCGCGCGGGCGCGTTGCAGGCGGCGCGCGGGTGGACTTTTCGCCCCCTCAAGCGCCGGGGCAAGGCGGTCAGGTTCGAGGGGCCGCTCACGCTGCGCTTCTCGTACGACGCGGGCGAGATGGCGAAGCAGTGTCAGGGCCTGGGCCTCGCGCGGTGAGTCTCAAACGCCGCCCGCCCGCCGTCGGCCGCCCGCGCCTTTCCCATACCTTCCCCCCGCCCGGCGGGAATCCACAGCGACACTCCTTACCGTAAGAATCTACGCACCCGAGCCTCGCACGCGCGGGCGGCGGCGCCTTCCGCGCGCCCCCAAGTCTACAGACCTTCCAGCCCCAACGGAGGTGGGCCGAACACCATGAAGAGAACCTTCCTGCTACTTTCCGCCGTCTGTCTGCTGTTCACGCTGAACGCCGCCCGCGCCGCCGCGCAAGCGGGCGGCCCGCCCAGGGTCTTCCTCTTCGAGCGCGAGGAGCTGAGGCCGGGCAAGTTCGAGGAGCACCTGAGAGAGTCGAACACCTTCGCGCGCACGCTCGCCTACGCGCGGAAGGCGGGGCAGGCGTCCTACGTCCGCCTCGGCATGTTCCCCGTCGCTGGCAACTACAACGAGGTCGTGTACGCCTACCCCTTCGAGTCGCTCGAACAGTGGGCGCAGTACAGCCGCGACCTGGAGCGGTGGATGACCGCGCCCGGCCCCGTCAAGGCGTACTTCGACGGGCTCACGGGGCCGCCGCGCGCGGGCGAAGACCTGCACACCTCGAACCGCTCGATGGTCGCCGTTTACCACCCGGAGCTGAGCCACAACCCGCGCACGTCGCCCAGGGTGCGCTACGTCTCGCTCTCGACCTTCCGCGTGAAGATAGGGCACTACGGCGACTGGATGCGGCTGACGGCCATGTACATCGACGCGGTGAAGAAGATGAAGGGCGACCGCCACTGGGCCGTCTACGAGGCCGTGGGCGGCGCGCCCGCCGGGACGTTCATCATCCTCACGTCGCTCGAGTCGCTGGCCGAGCTGGACGCCACGCTGGCCGCCTCCGCCGAGTTCCCGAAGGCCATGGGCGAGAAGCTCGGCGACTTCGAGAAGCTGTCGGCCGCCGCCGTCGAGTCCATCACGACGAACATCTACCAGATCGACCCGCGGATGACGAACCCGCCCGAGGCGTTCCTCGCCGCCGACCCCGGGTTCTGGTCGCAGGAGATGCCCGCCGCGCCGAGCATGACGAAGGCCGCGAGCACGCGGGGTAAGAAGAAGTGAGACAACCGGGTCGGAACCGCCCGCGGTAGCGGGTGGCCCTAACACTGACGGCTTGCTGATTGATGAGGGCCGCGCTGTCTTCAATCGTCGTGCGAGTTGTGCAACGGCCACCCGCTACCGCGGGCGGTTCCGACCGCTACATCTCGCGCAGGCGCGGGTTGCGCAGTCCGGCTATGAGGCCGAAGAGGAGGACGAGGAGGCCGCAGGCCGCGAGCGTCGGGCGCGGGCCGAGGCGGTCGGCCGCCGCGCCCGAGAGGAAGCTCCCGACGGGCATCGTCCCGATGACGGTCAGGAGCCACATGCTCATCACGCGCCCGCGCATCTCGTCGCTGACGAACTGCTGCACCAGCGTGTTGCCGAGCGCGAAGAAGACGACCAGCGACATCCCCGTCGCGAAGTAGAGCGGGACGCCGACGCGCGGCGACGAGACGGACGCCAGGCCCATGATGCACGCCCCGGCCGAGACCATGCACCCGAGCAGGATGAGACCCTTGCGCCGCACGTCGCCGAAGTAGGCGAGCACGAGCGCCCCGACGAGCGCGCCCGCCCCGGCCGTCCCCGTCAGCAGCGACAGCCCCGCCGCGTCCCACCCGTACACGTTGCGCGCGAACAGGGGCATCAGCACGAGGTAAGGCACCGCGAACAGGCCCGCCGCCGCCGAGCACAGCAGCACCGAGCCCACCCGCGGGCGGCCCCGGACGTACCTGAACCCCTCGACCACGTCGCCCCAGACGGAACGACGCGCGGCCTTCCCGCCCCCGGCCGGCGTCGCCGAGGCGGCGGCGCCCCGCCTCTCGAAATTCACGCGCGAGAGCGCGACGACGATGGCGACGTACGAGAGCCCGTTGGCGAGGAAGCAGCCGGTCATCCCCAGCGCCTTCATCGTCACGGCCGCCAGCACCGGCCCCGTCACGCGCGCCAACTGGAACTGCGAAGAGTTGAGCGCGATGGCGTTCGCCCAGTCTTCGCGCTCGACCAGGTCAACCGTGAGGGCCTGATACGCGGGCCCCGCCAACGCCCAGCAGACCCCCGTCACGAACGAGAGCACGAGCACCATCCACACGTCCGCGGGCCTCCGCGCCGCGCCCTCCCAGCGGATCGCGCCCGCCCACATCAGCGCCGCCAGGACGAGCGCCGACGCGCCCGCGCCCGCCTGCGTGTAGATGAGCAGGCGCTTGCGGTCAACCTTGTCGGCGATGACGCCGCCGACCAGCATCAGCGCGAGCGCCGGGGCCGTCGCCACGAACATGTCGATGCCGAGCCACGTCCCCGAGTCGGTCAACTGCAACACGAGCCAGCTCTGCGCGACCGACTGCATCCACGTCCCCGCGTTCGAGAGGAACGACCCCGCGAGGAAGAGGCGGAAGTTCCGGTTCCCGAGCGCGCGGAACATCCCGCCCGGCCGGGGCGTTTGGGAGGTGCGCGTGTGTGCCGGGGCCGTGGGCATGAGTCTTGCGCGATGCGCGCCGAAAGTGAATAATGCTCGCCGCCGGAACGTCGAAGGACGGCGGGTCTAAGATGCCTACGCGGCGGCGAAACCGCAAGGAGCGCGTGTGATCAGAGAGAGCCTGGCGAAGCGGGAGGCGGCGGTGCAGAACGGCTTCCGCCTGCGGGGGCTGAACGACGTGTCGCGCATCGAGGCCCTGTCGGACGGCGTCTTCGCCTTCGCCATCACGCTGCTCGTCGTCTCGCTCGAAGTGCCGCGCACGTTCGACCAGTTGCTCGTGATGATGCGCGGCTTCTTCGCCTTCGCCGTCACCTTCGCGATGCTCTTCCACGTCTGGTTCGTGCAGTACAAGTTCTTCCGGCGCTACGGCCTCGCGGACAACTTCGTCGTCTGGATGACGGCGCTGCTGCTCTTCGTCGTCCTCTTCTACGTCTACCCGCTCAAGTTCGTCTGGACGCTGATGGTCAACGTCGTCCTCGGCTACGGGCGGATGGTCGAGGTCGGGGGCCAGGTGGTGCCCGTGGTGCGCGCCCAGCAGATGCCGACGCTTCTGGCCGTCTACGGCGCGGGCTTCGCCGCCGTCTTCGCCATCTTCGCGCTGCTCTACCGGCACGCCTACCGCAAGCGCGCCGCCCTCGAACTTAACGAACTGGAGACGTTCGACACGCGCAGCTACATGCAGGAGAACGCGCTGATGGCCGGCGTCGGCCTGCTCTCCGTCGGCCTCGCCCTCACCAACAATCAGCTCAGCTCCCTGCTCGCCGGCCTCTGCTACTGGCTCATCGGCCCCGTCCAATACCTACACGGCAGCCGCCGCGGCAAGATTCGCAAGCGCCTCGAACAGCGCCTCGCGCGCGAAGAGGCGGCCCCGCTCCACTTCCCGGCAGATTTTTAGAGCGGGTTGCGGTTGCGTTTACAAGCCGTTTAGAGGCGGGCTCTGCCGCCGCCGCGCGCTGCGATGGGATTCGGGCAGGCGGTCGGAGACCGCCTCTAAACGATAGCTCAACTGTTTCGCTAAACGCTTTTAGAGCGGGTTGTGAGTCAGACTGAGGGGAAAGGTCAGGCCCTTCTCCACGCGGAGAGCGGAGCGCCCGTGCCGCCGCGGCGGCAGGCGACGACCTCCGCGAGGATGGCGAGCGCGACCTCCTGGGGCGAGACCGCGCCGATGTCGAGGCCGACGGGCGCGCGCACCTCTCTCAAGACCTCTTCATCCACGCCCGCCTCGCGCAGACGCCCGAGCACGATGTTGGTGCGGCGGCGGCTGCCGATCATGCCGACGTAGTCGGGGCGCGCCGACAGTACCGCCTTCATGCACTCCTCGTCCTCGTTGTGGCCGCGCGTGACGACCGCGACGTAGACGCCGCGCCCCGTCCCGACGACCTCCTTCAACGTCTCGGCCCAGCCCCGCGCCGCGACGAGCTCGATACCTTCTTCGGGGAAGCGCGGGCGCGCGACGAACTCCTCGCGGTCGTCCACGAGCGTGACACGATACCCGACCCCGCTCGCGAGCCGGGCGAGGGCGGCCCCGACGTGCCCCGCGCCGCAGACGACGAGGCGCGGCTCCGGCTCGACGCGCTCGAACAGCACGCGCGCCCCGCGCCACGCTTCCAGAGCGGGCGCGAACTCTTCGACGCGCAGCGTGCGCGCCTCCGCCCGGGAGGCGAGGAACGCGCGCGCGTGCCCTTCTATCGCGCCGTCCAACGCCGCGTCGCCGGTCGTCCCCGTCCGCGCGCCCCCGGCCTCGCAGAGAAGCTTCGCGCCGACGCCCCGCCCCGCCTCGACAAGCGTCGCGAGCACGGCCACGCCGCCCGCCTCGACCACGCGCGCGAGCGCCCGCGCGAGTTCCGAGGCGGGGTTTTGCGTGTGCCGGTTGTCCAAAGGCTACTTCTCGGTGTGACGGACGAGGCCGACGGCGGCGAGGGCGCGGCGCAGGAGCCAGAGCGGGCCGACGAGGAGGTAGACGGGGTTGCGGAAGAAGGCCGGGCTGTTGCCCTCGATGGCGTGCCCGACGAACTGGAAGACCCAGCCCGCCACGAACAGCCCCAGCGCCCAACGCCAGTCCCAGAAGAAGAGCGGCAGGCTCACGACGATCATCGGTATCCCGATGGAGTGCGTCAGCTTGTTTAAAGGGTGCTGGTGCTTCGCCCTGTAGTTTTCGACGAAAGAACTCATGGCGCTCACTCCGTTCGCACGTGAACCGGAAACCGTAAACGGTGACGAGTAAGAACTGCTCTTCCTCTTGTCACGGTTTACGGTTCACGGTTCACGGCTTTTACCAGACATCCAGAAAAATCTCCATCGTGCCGCCGCAGACCATGCCCTCCTCGCTGGCCTCGTCGGCGGTGAGGGTGAAGCGGTGGAGGGCGGGGCGCCCCGTGCGCAGGGCCTCGCGTGCCTCGGCCCAGACCTCGGCCTCGACGCAGCCGCCGCCGACCGTGCCGGCCGTCCCGCCGCCCTCGAAGAAGAGCATCTTCGCCCCGCGCCGCTGCGGCGTCGAGCCGCGCGTGTGCGCCACGGTCGCCACGACCACGCGCTCGCCGCGCGCCGCGGCCTCGCCCGCCAGCCGGTAGAGTTCGGGTTTGGTGACGGAAGACATGTCGTAATGCGCGTGAACCGTAAACCGTAAACCGTGACAAGAAGGAAAGCAGTTTTTAACTTGTCACGGTTTACGGTTTACGGTTCACGCTCTTCAGATTGGCGGCTGCGCCACGGGCGTCGGGGTCGGGCTGGGTTGGGGCGCGGCGTTGGCGGCGTTGGTCGCTTCGGTGCCGGGGGTGGGCGGCGACTGCTGCGCCTGGTCGTTGGCCTCGACGCGCTGGCGCAGGCGCTCGACCTCCGTGTCGGCCGTGGCGACCGAGGCTTCGAGGCGCGTGCGGCTGGTGGCGAGCAGTTCGAGCTGCTTGTTGATGCGCGTGCGCTCGCGCTCCAACTGCTGCCCGATGGCGTCGCGCACGGCCGAGGGGTTGAGCGAGCCGACGAGCGCCGCGCGCCGCTGGATGGAGTCGGGCCGCAACTCGTACTCGATCTCGGCCAGGCGCTCCTGCAACTGGAACTCCTTGTCGGTCACCTCGCGGAGCTGCGTGCGGAGCTGCTCGGCGCGCTGCTCGGCGCGCGTGAGCCGTTCGAGGTCGAACATGGCCTTCTGGTCGGCCTTCATCTGGTTGAGCTGGCCCGAGAGTTGCTCGACTTGGCCGGAGAGTTCGCGCACTGTCCCGCGCAACTGCTCGTTCTCCGACTGCACGCTCTGCTGCGGCTGCTGGCGGGTGCGCGAGGTCGTGCGGCGCGGCGTCGCGGGCTGCGTGTCGTCGGCGGTGCTGACGACGGCCGGCTCGTCGGGGAGGTTGGGGGCCTGCACGGGCTGCGGGCGCGCGGGGTTCGTCGTGCGGCGCGAGGTGCGCCGGCGCTGCGACTGCACGTCGGGCGCGAACGCGAATCCCACGACGAGCAACGCCAGCGCCGCGCGGGCCAAGATTTTCTTCATCACGATCCTCCTTGAAAAACGCCGGGGATGATTTTCCGATGCCCGCCGCGGGCCGAAGGTTTACACGAGCCGGCCGGTGCTCAGTTCCGATTCCTCCACCTTATCGAGTGCCACTCGGCGTAGAGGATTAAGGCGACGAGCGCGAGGACGCCCAGCAGCTCTACAAGCCGCTCGATTAGAACCGCCTCGCCGTGCAGCAGAAACATCTTCCGGCCCTCCACGCGCCCGACTCACGCCGACTGAATCTTGAAGCTGATGTCCACGGCGCGCGCCGAGTGCGTCAGAGCGCCGACGCTGACGAGATCGACCCCCGCCTCGGCGTAGGCGCGAACGTTCTCTAGTGTGATGCCGCCCGAAGATTCGAGCAGGATGTCGGGCTTGAGCGAACGCGCTATCTCGACGAGGCGGCGCGTCTCGTCGGGCGTCTGGTTGTCGATGAGGAGGATGTCCGCGCCGGCCTCGACGGCGTCGCGCAGGTCGCGCTCGCGCGAGACCTCGACCTCGATCTTATGAAGGTGGCCGACGGCCTTGCGCGCGCGCTCGACCGCCGTGGCGACGCCGCCCGCGAGCGCGACGTGGTTGTCCTTGATGAGCACGCCGTCGTCGAGGCCGAAGCGGTGGTTGCGCCCGCCACCCGTCGCGACCGCGTACTTCTCAAGCATGCGGAGTCCGGGCGTCGTCTTGCGCGTATCGACTACCTGCGCGCGCGTGCCCTCGACCGCCTGCACGTACTTGCGCGTGAGCGTGGCGATGCCGGAGAGGCGCTGCATGAGGTTGAGGGCGAGGCGCTCGCCCGCGAGCAGCACGTCGGCGAAGCCGGTCGTGCGGGCGATGACCTTGCCCGCCTCGACCTCGTCGCCGTCCGCGACGAAGGCTTCGAGCTGCTGCTGCGAGTCGAGCGTGGAGAAGACGGCCTCGGCCGCTTCGAGCCCGCAGACGACCATCGCCTCCTTCGCGATGAAGCGGCCCTTGGCGGACTGGCTGCGCATCACGGTGGACTGCGTCGTGATGTCGCCGCGGCCGATGTCTTCGTTCAGGAACGCGCCGACCTGCGCGAACAGCGCCCCCTCGTCGAGCCAGTTCATTCGCCTAAAGCCTCCAGCATCTCGCCCAGCGCCCTGATCCTCTGGCCGAGTTCCGCCGCGCGCCCGCGCAGCTCCTCGACCTTCTCGGCCGGCGCGCGCTCGACGAACTGCGGGTTGGCGAGCTGCGCCTCCGCCTTCTGCAACTCCTTCTCCTGCTTCTCGCGCTCGCGCGTGATGCGCGCGCGCTCCTGCGCGAAGTCGATGAGACCTTCGAGCGGCACCGCCACCTCGGCCCCGCCCGCGAGCACGGCGCGCGCCGACGCGCGCGGGATGCCCTTGTCGTCCGGGTCTAAGGCGTTGAGCTGGAGGCTGCTCACGCCGCCCCCGCCGTCGCCCCCGTTAGGGCCGGGCTTAAACCTTTCGAGGCTGTCGCCGACGAAAATCTTCGAGGCGCGCGTGAGCCGCGTGATCTGGTCGGCGCTGTTGGCGAAGACGTAGCGCATCTCCCGGTCGGGCGTGCCGACGAAGAGGCGCGGCAGGTACTCGCCGGGCTTGACGGACAGCTCCGTGCGTATGTTGCGCACGCGCGAGACCAGCTCGATGACCGAGCGCATCTCCTCCTCAGCGCGCTCGTCAATCAGGGCCTCGTTCGCGCGTGGGAACTCCGCGAGCATGACGGTCGGCGTGACGGAGGCCCCGCGGTAGGCCGCGTGCAGAGACTCCTTGCCGACGCCGGGCAGGCGCTGCCAAAGCTCCTCCGTGATGAAGGGCATGAACGGGTGGAGCAGCCGCAGCGCCTGTTCGAGCACGGTGATGACGCGGCTGCGCGCGGCGTCGCGTTCGGGCGAGGGGTCGGCCGCGGTCACGTCCGTCTTCGACAGCTCGATGTACCAGTCGCAGAAGTCGTCCCAGAAGAAGTGGTAGAGCGCGTAGACGGCCTCGTGGAACTGGTAGGCTTCGACGGCCGCCCCGACCTCGCGCGCGGTCTTGTTCAGGCGCGAGAGGATCCAGCGGTCGTGCAGCGCCCACGTCTTCGGGGAGCCTTCAAAACCCTTCCCGACCTGCGCGCCTTCGGAGTTCAGGAGGCAGAAGCGCGCGGCGTTCCAAATCTTGTTGGCGAAGTTGCGGTAACTCTCGACCTGGTTGTCGTTCCAGCGCGTGTCGGTCGAGCCGATGGAGGCCAGCACGACCCGCGTCGCGTCCACGCCGTACTTGTCGAACACGTCGAGCGGGTTGACGCCGTTGGCCTTCATCTTCGACATGCGCTGTCCGTGTTTGTCGAAGATGGTGCCGGTGATGTAAACGTCGTCGAACGCCTTCTCGCCCGCGAACTTCATCCCGGTCATCATCATCCTCGAGACCCAGAGGAAGATGATGTCGCGCGCCGTCACGAGCACCGAGGTCGGGTAGAAGGTCTTCAAATCTTCCGTCTCGTCCGGCCAGCCCAGGGTCGAGATGGGCCACAGGGCCGAAGAGAACCACGTGTCGAGCACGTCCGGGTCCTGCTCAAGCTCGTCGGTGCCGGCCGCGGCGCGCGCGTCCTCGACCGTGCGCGCGACGTAGACCTTCCCTTCACGGTCGTACCACGCGGGGATGCGGTGGCCCCACCAGAGCTGGCGCGAGAGCGTCCAGTCGTAGAGCCCCGCGAGCCAGTCCTCGTAGACCTTCTCGTAAGGCACGCGCGGCACGAAGCGCGGCTCGTGCCGCTCGCGGATGAGCCTGAGCGGCTCGCGCCCCAGCTCGGCCTGCTTCAGGAACCACTGCGTCGAGATGAGCGGCTCGATGACCGTGCGGCAGCGGCCGCACTTCGTGATGGAGAACTCGTAATCGACGACCTTCTCAAGCAGCCCCAGCTCCTCGAACTTCCGGACGACCTGCTCGCGCGCCTCGTAACGGTCGAGCCCTTCAAACTCCGCGCCGGCCTCCCGTGTCATCCGCGCGTGCTGGTCGATGACCTGCACCTGCGGCAGGTCGTGGCGCTTGCCCAGCGCGTAGTCTGCGGGGTCGTGGGCGGGCGTCACCTTCACCGCGCCGGTGCCGAACTCGGGGTCTACGAACTCGTCGGCCACGACGGGGATTTCGCGGTTGACGATGGGGAGTACCAGCGTCCGGCCGACGAGGTCTTTGTAGCGCTCGTCCTTCGGGCTCACCGCGACGGCCGTGTCGCCGAGCATCGTCTCGGGGCGCGTCGTGGCGACCGTCACGCGGCCGTCCGAGCGCTTGACAGGGTATTGGAGGTAGTAGAGCTTGCCCGCCTGCGACTCCTTATCGACCTCCAGGTCGGAGAGCGCCGTCTGGTCTTTCGGGCACCAGTTGATCAGGCCGGGGCCGCGGTAGATGAGCCCCTCCTCGTAGCAGCGGACGAAGAACTCGCGGACGGCGCGCGACAGGTGCTCGTCCATCGTGAACTGCTCGCGCGACCAATCGACGCTCACGCCCTCGCGCCGCATCTGACTCTGAATCTCGCCGCCGTACTGCTCCTTCCACGCCCAGACGCGGCGGATGAACTCTTCGCGGCCCACGTCGTGGCGGGTCTTCCCCTCCTCCTTCTTCAACTGGCGCTCGACCATGATCTGCGTCGAGATGCCGGCGTGATCCGTGCCGGGGAGCCAGAGCGTGCGGAAGCCTTTCATGCGGTGGTAGCGCGTGAGCACGTCCATGATCGTGTGCTGGAGCGCGTGCCCCAGGTGGAGCGAGCCCGTCACGTTCGGGGGCGGGATGACGATGGAGTAGACGGGCGCTGCGGGGTCTGAGTTCACCTCGGGCGCGAAGCAGCCCTCGCGCTCCCAGCGTGAGTAATGGCTCTCCTCGGCCTGCTTCGGGTCGTAAGTTTTCGGGATGTCCATGACCGTCCGATTATACGGAGGCGGGGTGGAAAAGGGAAAAGAGTAGGCAGTAGGCAGATGGCAGTAGGCAGTTGCCGCCGTTCGCAGTTGGGCCGAATTGCGGAAGCGATTTCAACGCAGAGACACAGAGACGCGGCCTGTTGCGCTATTACGCAACAGGCCGCGTCTCTGTGTCTCTGCGGTTAATCTTTCCTGACTTAACTCCTACTGCCTACTATTCTCCTCTTCGAGCTTCTGCTTGATAAGAATCTCGGCCAGCTCGGGGACGACCTCCCAGGCGATCTCGCGGACGACCTTGTCGGACATCAGCTCGACGACGCGGCGGGCTATCCGGTCGATGGCCTCGGGCGAGAGCTGGTCTGCGCGCAGGGGCTCTTCGAGGCCGACGCGCGCTTCGCCGACGGCGAACCCCGCGGTCGAGGGCTCCTGCGGCTTGGGCAGGTCGCCTTCGACGCTGCCGTCGGTGAACTCGGAGGCGACGGCGGCCGGGACGGGCTCGTCGGCGGGCACGACCTCGGGCTCGACGAAGCCGCGCGGCGCTGCGCCGACGGCCTGCGTCTCTTCGCCGCCGAAGGCGAAGCCCTGCGGGCCGTCCTTCACGACGACATCACGCCAGGGCGCTTCGTCATGCGGTTGGGAAGCCTCGGGGCGCGCGAAGGTGTTGGAAGCCTCGAAGGAAGGCGCGGGCTCGAACGACGCGGACGGCTCGAACGGGCGGGCCGGTTCGCCGTGCGCGGCTTCCGCGAAGGCGCTCGGCGCGTCGGCCCAGCTCGGCGCGGGCGACTCTTCGACGGGCTCGCCTAAGACTTCGGCGACAGGCCCCGCGGCAGGCTCTTCGTCGAAGCCGAGGTCGAGGATGAAGTCGTCGGCCTCCGCGGCGGCCTTGGCCGGGGACGCGTCCAACTGCCCGAGGTCGAGCAGCGCGTCGTCAGCGGCGGCGGCGCTGGCGGCGCGCGCGTCGAATGAAGTCTGGGGGGCGGTCGGTTCGGTCATCACACTCTCTCGGGGCTGGGCTGCGGCGAAGACGGGTTCCCTCTCGTCCGTCTCTTCAAAGTCGAGGACGAAGTCGTCCTCCTCCTCCTTGTGAGCGGCGGGCGCGTGTGCGGCGCTGCCGTTCGTCTCCAGGACGGGCGCGGCCTGAAAGTCGGGCTCGGGCGGCTCGGCGGCGGCCTCGTCGCTGCGCCTGCGGGCGAAGGGCGTGGGCGCGCCGAAGGCTTCGGCCGGTCGGGCCTCGATCAGCTCGTCGTCGGCCCCGAGGTCTGCGAAGGAGGAGGCGTGGTCTTCGACCGGCGTCCCGTCCGGCGCGTCGGACTCCGCGACGTGGCGGACGCCCGGCTCGAACCGCGCGGCGTCGTCGGCGCCCGCGCCGGACTCTTCCGGGGGACGCTCGTCGCGCGCCGCCTGGGCCGGCGCGGTCTCGTCCGCCTTGGACTCGCCGCCGAGGAGTGAGCCGACCTTGCCGACCAGATTGCGTATCGATTGGAAGGGTTTCGTCAAGACAGTATCCGCGCCAACTCTGCGCGCCTCCGCTTCGTTGAATGGTTCAAACGTGCCGACGAGGAGTACGACGGGGGTTCTCTTCAGACGTGCGTCCCGCTTGATCCGCTCGCACAGCTCGTAGCCGTCGGGGCCGGGCATCACCACGTCCGCGAGCACCACGTCGGGCGGCGGGTCTTCGGCGAGCGCCAGAAGCGCCTGCGCGCCGTCCCCGACCGCGACGACCTCGAAGTCCTCGTCCCCGAAGGTGAGACTGATGACCTTCTGGATCGTCGGCGAGTCGTCAGCGAGCAGAAGTTTCCGGCGTCCCGAAAGCAAATGAGTCTCCTTGTGTCAGGGGGCCGAACGCTCCGGGGGGCAAGTAAAGGAACGCATTCGCGCGTGGAGCGGCGGCAGGGCATGTTCGGCGGCCCATGGCTTAAAACCACGCACGAAGGCCGCAAATCAAACCTAACACCCGCGCCGACAGCCCGTCAAGCTGATTTTCCGGAAGCCTTTCCGGCCGTGCGCCTCTGTGCGCGCCCCCCTTCTGCCGGCTGGATTTCGGCGGCGCGGTAAAGCTATCATCCGCGCTCGTATGGCTTCGACGAAGAGGACGCTCGACGCCTCGAACTACGACACGGACAAGGCGGCGCACACGCACTACCTGCGCAACTACGAGGAGTACTTCCGCCCGCTCCTCGACAAGGACGTGCGCCTGCTCGAACTCGGCGTCCTCAAGGGCGGCTCGCTCCTGCTCTGGCGCGACTACTTCGAGCGCGGCGTCATCGCCGGCCTCGACCTCAACCCCGCGCGCATCGAAGACCCCACGGGGCGCATACGCCTCTACCAGGGCGGGCAGCACGACACCGAACTCCTCGACCGCATCGCGCGCGAGTGCGCGCCCGAGGGCTTCGACGTCATCATCGACGACTGCTCGCACGTCGGCGAGCTGGCGCGGGCCAGCTTCTGGCACCTCTTCGAGCACCACCTCAAGCCGGGCGGCCTCTACGTCATCGAGGACTGGGGCACGGGCTACTGGGACTTCTGGGACGACGGCGTGCGCTACCGCCCGCGCCGCGGCCCTGCGCGCTACAGCCGCCTGCGCCACCGGCTCAACCGCGCCGCCATGCGCCTCTACAACAGCGGGCTCGGCCGCCTGCCCCTCGTCGGCCGCCTCGCCTCAGCCGCCAAGCGCACGCTCCAGCGCGGCCTCTACAACAGCCACAACTACGGCATGGTCGGCTTCGTCAAAGAACTCGTTGACGAACTCGGGGCCCCCGACATCACGCACCCCGAGTTCGGCATCGGCCCGCCGCGCGCCTCCCGCTTCCGCGAGATGAAGCTCTCCCAGAGCCACCTCATCGTTATTAAGGCGTGAACCGTAAACCGTAAACCGTGACAAGATAAAACCTGTCCTTACTTGTCACGGTTCACCGTTCACTTCTTGTCACAGTTCACGGCTCACGGCTTTATGTCGTCGGCGGTGTTGGGTTTGCCGTCGGGGCCGTCGGAGGCGAGGGTGTAGGCGGTCGCGGAGCCTGAGTAGCGGTAGGGGTTGTGCCAGGGGTCGAGGCGGATGACGCCTTTGGCGTAGCGCGGGCTGAGGTGGTCCTGGAGGACGTCCGAGTCTTCGCCGACGACGTAGAAGCCGCGCTCGCGGCGGAAGGCTTCGAGCGCCTCGCCGATTGACGCGAGGTCTTCGCGCGCGCGCGCGGCCTTGCGGGTGTTGACCGAGTGCCAGAGCGCGTCGAGGTTGCTCAACGTCTCGCCGCCGACCTCGAAGCCCGTCACGCGCCAACGGCCGCGCGCGTCCTTCGACAGACGGAAGTCGCCCGCGACCTCGACCTCCGCCACGGCCGATGAGCCCATCAGCGAGAGCTGCTTGATGGTGAGCGGCCCGCGCGTCAGGGGCTCGGGAGTTTTCTGCTCCGCCTCGCCCTTCTTCTCGACCTTAACTTTATCTTGAGAATCGGCCGCGGCCGGGAGGGACGGCACGGCGACCGCCCCGGCGCTCGCGGCCGCGGCCTGCCGCGCCTCGAACGCTGTGACCAGTTCTTCGAGCGCGAGGCGAGCGGCCTCCGTGCGTTCGCCGCCGAAGGCGTCGGCGACGAGGTCGAACTCCTCCCACGCGCGGTCGCCCGTGCGGACTTCGGCGGCGCGCCAGCGCTCGACCTTGAAGACGCCGCCGGTCTGCGGCACGCGCTCGTCCACGACGCGCACGAGGCGGAAGGCGAGGGTCACGCCGGCCGAAACGGTAACGGGCGTCGAGCCCGCGGGGCTGACCTCTTTAACCTTGACCGCGCCCCTGGCGAGCGCGAACCCCGGCGTCTCCGCCAGGACGCGCCGCGCGTCGCCCTCCTTCAAAGCCGGCTTCGGCCTCTTCTGCGCCGCCGCGTCAACGGCAAAAAAGCAGAGGACAAGGGCGACGACAATCACGCCGCCTCTCGTCGTCAACGGTAAAAGAGGATGAGAGTCACGCCGACTCTCATCCTCACCTTTGCCCTTTGCCTTTTGCCTTTTGCCTTTTGCCTTCATCACCGTTCCGGCGGCGGGGTGACGTTGAACCGCGAGAGCAGGCGGTCGGCGATGTCGCGCGCGGCCTGTTCGAGCTGGAGCTGCGAGGGGTAGCGCTCGACGCGGCGCGTCGGCACGGGGATGTTCACGCCGCCGACGCGCGCCCGATCCTGGTACGGGCGCTGGAACATCGTGTCGGAGAACTTGAGGTCGCCCGTCTTCGGCGTGTAGACGTAAGTCCGCAGGACGATGCCGTACATGTCCGTGCTCGCCCCGCTGTAGCCGGTCTCGTCCATCTGGAAGAAGACGACGTAGGCCGTCTCCTGCTTCTTGGCCTGCTCGCGCGCCTCGTTGCGCCGCCCCTTGCCGCCGTCCTTGACCTCGACGGAGAGGCCGACCTCCTTCAGCCGCTCGAAGAAGGCGCGGTTCACGCCGTCGCGCGCCAGCGTGTCGAAGCCGATCGAGAGCGTGTCGTCCTTCACGACGACGAAGGTGACGAGCGCCTCCTGCCTCTTCGGCTCGGCGGGCTTGGCGGCGGGGTCGGCCGGCGTCGGCTTCTCGGTGGGAAGGTTGAGCGGCTTCTGCGCCTTGCGCCCCGACTGCGCTGACGCGCCCGCCGCGCAGAAGGCAGCCGCGATAAGCAGGGCCGCGAGGCCGAAGAGGGCGGCGCGCGCGCGCGAAGGATCAGGTCGGTTCATAAAATTCTCCTCGTCCTTCCCTTGGATGCCCGGCCGGGGCCTCAGCTTTGCTCGCCGCGCGACTTGCTGATGAGCATGCGCAGCATGACCTGGAGCTGCGAGGTCGTGAAGGGCTTGGGGAGGAAGACGACGGCCCCCGCGGCGAAGCTGTCGGAGGAGAGCTTCGGGTTCTGCTCGGCCGTCATCATCATCACCGGAATCTTCATCAGCCGCTTCTCGGTCTTCATGTAGCGGACGAGTTCCGGCCCCTGTATGTGCGGCATCACCACGTCGAAGACGCACGCCAGGAAGTCGCCGCCCTTCTGGAGGAGTTGGTACGCCTCGCGCCCGTCGCGCGCCGGCACGACCGTGTACCCCTCCTTCTCGACGATGGCCGTCACCAGACGCAGAATCGCCGGGTCGTCGTCGGCCACGAGGATGCGCCGTGAGGCTTCACTCTGCGCAGACACCTTCTGAAATCCTCCGGATTTCAGAGCGTGAACCGTAAACCGTAAACCGTGACAAGTGAGAGCGGGTTTTCATCTCGTCACGGTTTACGGTTTACGGTTCACGCTCCTTTCATACTTCAACTGCCCTGCCGCTCTCGTCGGCGCGCGCGAGGCGTGCGGCGAGGGTGATGGCGGCGACCATGCTCGAATGCTCCGCGACGCCGCGCCCCGCGATGTCGAAGGCCGTGCCGTGATCGACCGAGGTGCGGATGAACGGCAGACCCAGCGTGACGTTGACCGCCTCGCCGAACGAGAGGCACTTCACGGGGATCATCGCCTGGTCATGGTAACACGAAATGACGGCGTCGAACTCGCCCCGCGAGGCGCGCAGGAAGACCGTGTCGGCCGAGTGCGGGCCCGAGACATCCAAACCCTCCTCGCGGCACGCCTCGACCGCCGGGGCGATCTCGGCCGCCTCCTCGACGCCGAACAGCCCGCCCTCCGCGCCGTGCGGGTTCAACGCCGCCACCGCGATGCGCGGCCGCTCGATGCCCCAGCGCTTCAGCTCGCGGTCGGCGAGGCGCGTGACGCGCGCGATGCGCTCCTTCTCGACCATGCGGATGGCCTCGGCCAGGGGCACGTGCGTGGAGATGAGGACGATGCGCAGGTTCGACGCGACGAAGGCCATCGCGGACTCGGGACTTCCCGTCAGGTGCGCGAGGAACTCCGTGTGGCCGGGGAAGCTGTAGCCGCCGAGGAAGAGGGCGCGCTTGTTGATGGGCGCCGTCGCGATGGCGTCCACGCTGCCCAGGCCGCAGAGTTCGACCGCCGCCTCGATGTACTCGGCCGCGGCGCGCCCCGCCGCGCCCGACTCGACGCCCGGCGCGACGTTGCCCGTGATGTTGTCGAGGTGATAGATGACCGGCCCCCCCGGGTCTTCGGGGAAGGCTTCGCCGCGGCGGATGATCTCGTAGCCGCACGTCAGGTCGAGCGTGCGCGCCGTGTGCGCGAGGTGCCGCGCGTCGCCGACGATGACCGGCACGCAGGCGGCGAGCACCTCGGGCTCGGCCACGGCTTTGAGGACGACCTCGGGGCCGATGCCCGCGGGGTCGCCCATCGTGACGCCGATGCGCGGGGCGCGCGCGCCGGTGCGCCCCGCCGCGGCGAGGTTGGGTGAAGAGTCTTTCATCTTTCCGAAGCCGGAACCGTGCGTGAGGGTGTCGTGGGCCACACGGCCGACCGCGGGGCGGGACGCCCGGGGGCGTCCCGCCCGCGCCGTCGCTCAATCGTCAGTCGCCGGTGTCGTCGCCGCCGCCGTCGCGGTCTTCGGCCTTGAACATGTACTTGATGTTGTGCTTGAGCAGCATGATGTTGGGCGCGCCCTTGCGGTTGATCTTGAGCGCCGCGCGGTCGTACCACTCGATGGTGCCCTCGACCTCCTCGCCGTCGGTCAGCACGATGACCATCGGGGTGTGCTGATCCATCTGCTTCTTGTAGTAGAAGATTTCGGCGCTCGTCTCCGAGGGCGGAATCTTCTTGCGCCCGAGGGCGGCGGCCGCGGCGGCCGCGCCGGACGACGACGACTCGCGCGCCTCGCGCGGCGCGGCCCCGCCGGAAGAGCGGTGTTGCGGGGCGCGCGGCGGCGGGGCCGACCTCTCCGAACTCTCACGCGTCGGCGGCGCCGTCTCGCGCCCCTTGACCTCGGCCAGTGTCGTGCGTATTAGTTTGCGGTTCACTTTATCTCCTCACCTCCGAACAGTGCCAAATAACTTGCATGAAGCGGGGCCGCCCGCGCCGCGCCGCGGCGACCGTGTCGAATAAAAGACGAGACACGGCGGACACTGCCTGCCCGGCCGGCGCCCCACAACATTCTGCGGTCTGAAGTAGACAGACGAGAAACGGTCTTTACCCGTGGTTGATTTCAATCCTGTCAGGGTTTGCGCGACACAATACATGAGCGGAGTTCAAAGTTCAAGGTTGCAGGTCAAAAAATTCAAGTAGGCGGTAGGCAGTTAAGGCAACAAGGCACCCATAAAATTATTAAGGCGGCGAGTCGCTCGACTCGCCGCCTCCGAAACTTTAAGGCCGTTCCAGCTTCCCGCTAACTGCCTACTGCCATCTGCCTACTGCCTACTGGCCTTCAGTCCGCCTTCTTGCGGATGAAGGTCGGCACGTCGAGGTCGTCGGAGCGCGTGGGGGCGACGGTGCGCGTGTTGAGTTCGGGCGCGGGCGAGGCGTAGCGTGACGGCGGCGCGGCGGCGGCCGCGTGCGTCGTGGTGCCGGTCTCGGACATGTCCTTGTCGAAGCCGGTGGCGATGACGGTGATCTTCATCTCGTCGCGCAAGGATTCGTCGATCACCGCGCCGAAGATGATGTTGGCGTCGTCGTCCGCCGACTCGCGGATGATGGAGGAGGCTTCGTTGACTTCGTAGAGCGTCAAGTCCATCCCGCCCGTGATGTTGATGAGCACGCCCTTCGCGCCCTGAATCGTCGCCTCTTCGAGCAGCGGCGAGGAGATGGCCTGCTGCGTCGCCTCGACCGCGCGGTTCTCGCCCGACGCGCGCCCGGCGCCCATCAGCGCGAGGCCCATCCCCGACATGATGGCCTTCACGTCGGCGAAGTCGAGGTTGATGAGGCCGGGGACGGTGATGAGGTCTGAGATGCCCTGCACGGCCTGGCGCAGCACGTCGTCGGCCATCTTGAAGGCGTCCTGCAATGACATGCCCCGGTCGGCCGTGTGGAGCAGCCGTTCGTTGGGGATGGTGATGACCGTGTCCACGCACTCGCGCAGCTCGCGCAGGCCCTGGTCGCCCTGCGCCATGCGGCGCTTGCCCTCGAAGTGGAAGGGCTTGGTGACGACTGCGACGGTCAGCGCGTTCAGCTCCGTGGCGAGCGAGGCGATGATGGGGGCCGCGCCCGTGCCCGTGCCGCCGCCCAGGCCCGTGGTGACGAAGACCATGTCCGCGCCTTCGAGCGCCTCGATGATCTTCTCGGTGTCTTCTAACGCGGCGTTGCGGCCGATGTCGGGGTTGGCGCCGGCGCCGAGTCCTTTCGTGAGCTTGCCGCCCAACTGAATCTTGATCGGCGCGCGGGAGCGCTTCAACGCTTGCAGGTCGGTGTTGGCGACGAGGAACTCGATGCCCTCGATGCCAGCCTCGATCATGCGGTTGACGGCGTTGCCGCCGCCGCCGCCGACGCCGATGACCTTGATGCGCGCGCCCGTGATGGGAGGGTCGTCATCGATGAAAATGTTGATCCCGCTCGCCGGACGGCCTTCCGGTGTCATATTCTGCAATTTCCTCTCTCCTTCCGAAGCTCTTTCGCCGCCCCGAAGGTGTCGTGCGGTTATCTTGGGCTGTGCGCGCTTCCGTCAACAAGATATTGAGGGCTACATCTTGTGCCGGCTGGCGCGGCAGCATACAACATCTACTCAGAAAATACCACCAAAACGATTGCGAAATTTCGAGACGAGAGCGCCGAGTCCGCCCGACGCCTGCGCCCGCGCCAGAGACGCCCGCATTTCCGCGGATTTCGCGCGCTGGCGAATTAAGCAGAGCCCCGAGGCGGCGGCCCACGCCGGGCTCTGGATGTCTTCGACGAGACCGCCGAAGCGGTCGCGCTCGGGGTAGCCGAGTCGGACGGGCGCGTCGAAGACCTGCTCGGCCACCTCGACCATGCCGTTCAGGAGGGAGCCGCCGCCGGTCAGGACGACGCCGCTCGAAAGCTGCCCCTCCCAGCCGGCCTCGCGTATCTCGTCGGCGACGTGCGAGAGAACCTCCTCGGCGCGCGGCTGGAGGATGTCGCACAGAATCTGTCTCGACAGTTGCCGCGGCGGGCGGCCGCCGACCGAGGGCACGTCAACCAGCTCGCCGCGCTCCGACTCCGAGAGGCTCAAGGCCGACGCGCAGCCGACGTTGCGCTTGATCTTCTCGGCCTCGGGAATCGGCGTGCGCAGGCCGAAGGCGATGTCGTTCGTGAAGTGCGAGCCGCCGAGCGCGAAGACCGCCGTGTGCTGGACGGCGCCGCGCTGGTAGATGATGAGCCCCGTCGTCTCAGCGCCGACGTCAACGAGCGCCGCGCCGAACTCCTTGTCGTCGTCGGTGAGCGCAGCCTCGGCCGCGGCGAGTTGTTCGAGCACCATCTCGCCGACGACGAGGCCCGCGCGGTTGACCGAGTTGATGACGTTCTGGCGCGCGGTGACGGGGCTCGTCACGATGTGAACCTTGACGGCGAGGCGCGCGCCGATCATGCCGACGGGGTCGTTGATGCCGTCTTGGTCGTCAACGATGAACTCCTGCGGCAGGCGGTCTACTATCTCGCGGCCCGCGGGGAGTTGGATGGCCGAAGCAGATTCGATGGCGCGGCGCACGTCGTCCTGCGTGATCTCGCGGTCGCGCCCGGCGACGATGACGGGGGCGTGCGAGTTGCGCCGCCCGTGGCCCGACTCGTAGACGGGGTCGCGCTCGCGCCCCGAGACGGCGACGATGGCCTGCCCGTTGAAGCTCATGATGTGCGAGCCGGAGAGGTTGATGGCGACCTCCTCGGCTTCGAGCCCGCTCATGCGCTCGGCCTCCTCGACGGCGCGCGTGATCGAATCGACGGCGGCCTCGGGGTCAACGACCACGCCTTTGCGCAGGCCGCGCGCCTCCGACTCGCCGATGCCGACGATGTCGATGAGGCCGCCGTCGCCGGGCTCGCCGATGATGCAGGTCACGCGGCTGGTGCCTACGTCGAGTCCGACCGTGTGGGTCAGGTTCTTAGCCATCCGGGTTTCGCTCCTTCGCAAGACTGGGGGTTAAATTTCGTCCGGCGCGAAATTCAAGTCTCAACCCTCTCGCCGCTCAAGCCTCAACGTTCCTGATTCGTCTCGGCGCGCCGCGGGCGGACGGCCGACGCCGGGGGGCGTGACGCGTCCTGTTTTTTCACGCCCTTCGGCGGCCGCGCGCGCGAGGGCGTGGACGCCTGGGCGGCGCGGGGCGCGGCCGTGTTCGATTCGGCGCGGGCGGGCGGCTCGGCGCTCGAAGATTCCTGCGGCGCGTCGGTGGCCTCCGGCATCGCGCCGTAGCCGGCCGGGCAGCGGTCGAGGGCGAGGATGGCGCTACGCCCAGTCGTCATGTTGACGGAGGTGACGCACTGGCCGTTGATGACGCGCCCCTTCTCGTCGAGCTTGGCGAGCGCGTTGCGGAAGCGCTTGACGTAGTCCTGCCCGCCGAGCACGACCTGCACGCCCGCGTCGTCGCCCGCGAGGTGGACGCGCACGTCTTCGAGGTCGGAGAGGTCTACCTCGCTCACGCGCTTCGAGAGGCCGGACTTGTCCCAGTCGGCCTTCAGGGCCAGCGCCGCCTCGACGCGCGCGCGGTTGTCGCGCCGCGCCTGGGGGCCTTCGCCCTCTTCGAGCCCGCGGACGAAGAAGTCTTCGTCGCCGGGCGTGGCCGCGCCGAGCGGCACCGCCTCGTCGTCAATCCAGACGAGTTTGCCCGCGCCGTTGCGCGCGATGATGCGCGGCTCGCGCTCGGTGACGCGCACGCGCAGCGCGTCGGGCAGCACGCGCGTGACGACCGCGTCGCGCACCCAGGGCAACCCCCTCAACTCCTTCGCGATGATCTCAAGGTCGGCCTGCCACACGCCCGCGTTCGACAGGCGCAGCACGGCCGCGCGTATCTCTTCGCGCGAGGCTTTTGAAGTGCCGGCCACGTTCACCGTCTTCACCTTGAAGAAGGAGGCCGAGACGGCCGTGCGGTAGCCGAGGTATGCGAGCAGGCCGAGCGCGACGGCGAGCACGGTCTTGAGCACGGCGGGGACGTAGGGCAGGGCGGACTTCCACTCGAAGCCCTTCTGCCGCGAGTCCTTCGACGCGGGGCGCGCGCGGCGGGTGTTCGGCCGCTGCACCGTGACGGCCCCGCGCCCCTTCGTGCCGACGCGCCCGGCGCGCGGTGTGATGACCTGCTCTCTCACTGCTTCTCTCCCCCGGTTCCGGCCGCGCCCTTCGTCCCGACGAACGCCTCGGCGTCCCCCCCCGCTTCATCACGGTTCGGCTCCGCCCCCCACAGCTCGACTTCGTACTCCAGCTCTATCCCGTGCTCGCGGCGGAAGCGCTCGCGTATCTCTTCGGCCAGGGCGTAAGCGTCGCGGGCCCGCGCGCCTTCGCCCTCGGTGACGATGAAGTTGGCGTGGACGGGCGAGACGACCGCGCCCCCGCGCTTTTCGCCCTTCATCCCCATCTCGTCGATCATCTTCCCCGTGCTCAGGCCCGAGCCCGGCGGGTTCTTGAAGAAGCACCCGGCCGAGCGCGCGCCGTGCGGCTGCGTGGCGAAGCGCTTCTGCTTCGCCTCCTCCATCCGCTCCTTAATCTTCTCCGGGTCGTCGCGTTCGAGTTTGAGCGTGCACCCCAGCAGCAGTTCGCCCTCTTTGAACGAGGTGTGACGGTAGTCCCACTTCACTTCGCTCCCGGGCACTTCCACGATCTGCCCGCCGCGCGCGACGCGCACCGACTCGACGACCTGCCCGATCTCGTGGCCGTAAGCGCCCGCGTTCATCCAGAGCGCCCCGCCGACCGTGCCCGGGATGCCGCCCAGACCTTCAATGCCCGAAAGCCCCTGCCGCGCGGCCTCGACGCACAGGCGCGGGAGCGAGAAGCCCGCGCTGACCGAGACGCGCTCGCCGTCGAACTCCGCCTTGCCTTTAACCTCGCGCGTCGAGACGACGACGTAGCGATGCTCCCGGTCGTCGGCCAAAACGTTGCTGCCCGCGCCCAGCACGCGCCAAGCGACGCCCGCCTCTTCCAGCGCGCCGGAGACCGACGCGGCCTGCCCCTCGGTCTCCGGCACGAGCAGCCAGTCAATCGACCCGCCGACCCTCAGGCTCGTCAGCTCCGCGAAGCGACGGCCGCGCTCGGCGCGCACGCCCGCGCGGCGCGCGATCTCCTCAATCAGCGCGTCACGCTTTGCCACGTCGGACGTGTCCTGCTCTTCGCCCATCACTTCCTTATGCGCGGCGGCGGCGAAAGATGTCATTCAGGCCGTCGCCTCCGACTTCCCGTCTCTCTCCTTCAGAAGCTCGACCAGGTTCTCGCCCGCCTTGTAGACGTTGCCCGCGCCGAGCGTGATGACCATGTCGTTCTCGTGCGCCTCTTCGAGAAGCGCCTGCGTCGCCTCCTCGACCGAGCCGACGTGGCGCGCGTCCTTGTGGCCGAAGCGGCGGACGGCCTCGACCAACGCCTCGCCGCTCACGCCCTCGATGGGCTGCTCGCTCGCCGCGTAGATGTCCGTGACCATCAGCACGTCGGCGTTGTTGAAGGAGCGCGCGAACTCGTCCATCAAGTCTTGCGTCCGCGTGTAGCGGTGCGGCTGGAAGAGCACGACCATCCGGCGCCCGGCCGAGCCGAGCTTCGCCGCGACGAGGGTGGCGCGAATCTCGGTCGGGTGGTGGCCGTAGTCGTCCACGACGATGACGCCCGCGGCCTCGCCCTTGAACTGGAAGCGGCGGTTGACGCCGGTGAACTCGCCCAGAGCCTTCGCGATGGTCACGAACGGCACTTCGAGTTCCAGCCCGATGGCGATGGCCGCCAGCGAGTTGTAGACGTTGTGCAGCCCCGGCACCTTCAAGCCCACTTCGCCGACCGGCTCGCCCATCAGGCGCACCTGGTAGACCGAGCCGAACTGCCTGTCGTAGCGCACCTCGCGCGCGGCGATGTCGGCCTGCGCCGAGAGCCCGTAGGTGATGCGGCGGCGGACGACCTCGGGGATGACCGCCTGCACGTGCGGGTCGTCGAGACACAACACGGACGCGCCGTAGAAGGGCACCTTGTTGACGAAGTCCACGAAGGACTTCCGCACGTCCTCCATGTCGGCGTACGAGTCCATGTGCTCGCGGTCGATGTTGGTGACGACGGCGAAGGTCGGCGAGAGCATGAGGAACGAGCGGTCGCTCTCGTCGGCCTCGACCACCATCAGGTCGCTCTTGCCGAGGCGCGCGTTCGAGCCCATCGCGCCGACGACGCCGCCGACGACGACCGTCGGGTCGAGGCCCGCGTGGGCGAGGATGGTGGCGACCATCGAGGTCGTCGTCGTCTTCCCGTGCGAGCCGGCGACGGCGACCGTGTGCGGCTTGAGCCTCATCAGCTCGCCCAGCATCTCCGCGCGCGGGATGACCGGGATGGAGCGCCGCCTCGCTTCGAGCACCTCCGGGTTGTCGCCGCGCACGGCGGTCGAGCGGACGACGACGTGCGCGCCCGAGACGTGCTCGGCCGCGTGCCCCTCGTAAATCTTCGCCCCCAACTGTTCGAGCCGCGCCGTCACGTCCGAGCGCCGCAGGTCGGAGCCGGAGACGCGGAAGCCCATGTTCAAAAGCACCTCCGCGATGCCGGACATGCCGATGCCGCCGACGCCGACGAAGTGGACGTGTTGGATTCTTCTGAACATAGACTCGAACTAACTACTTCCTTCCGCCGACCAACTTCTCCATCAAATCGACCGCCGCCTGCGCGGCGTCGCCGCGCGCGAGAGAGCGCGCGGCCTGTTCCATCTGCGTGACCCGTTCGGGGTTTTCGACCAGGTCACTTATCTCCTTCGCCAGCCGCTCGCCGGTGGCGTCCTGCTGCAAGACCATGCGGGAGGCTCCGGCCTTCTCCAACGCCTCGGCGTTCTTGCGCTGGTGGTCGTCCGCGGCGAAGGGGAACGGCACCATCAGCGAAGCCTTGCCGGCGGCGATCAGTTCGGCGGTCGTCGTCGCCCCGGCCCGGCAGACGACCAGGTCACTCTCGGCAAAGCGCGCGACCATGTCGTCGATGTACTTGCGCACGTCGGCGCGCCCCGTCCAGCCCGCGGCCTCGTAACCGCCGCGCACCTTTTCAAAGTCGGCCTCGCCCGTCTGGTGGACGATGCTCAGCACGCCCTTGTGACGTTCGAGCAGAGGCAGCGCCGCAACCAGCGCCTCGTTAATCGCCCGCGCGCCCTGCGAGCCGCCGAAGACGAGGAGCGAGAACTTGCGCGGGTCGCGCTCCTTCTTCTCGACCTCAAAGAACTCGCGCCGCACCGGGTTGCCGATGTTGACGCCCTTGCCGCGGAAGTAGGCGAGCGATTCGTCGAACGAGACGGCCGCCGCATCCACGAAGAGCGCGAGCCGCCGGTTCGTGAAACCCGGCAGCGCGTTCGACTCCATCACGAGCGTCGGGACGCGCATCAGCGCCGCGGTCATCAACACAGGCCCCGAGACGTAACCGCCCGCGCCGACGACGACGTCCGGCCGGAACTCGCGTATCAGCCGCCGCGCCGCGAGGAAGCTCCTGGGGAGCAACATCAGCCCCTTCAACTTCCCTGCCGCCCCGACGTTCTTCAACCCCGCTGATTCAATGAGCGAAAGCTCGAAGCCGGCCTGCGGCACGAGCCTGTTCTCCAACCCCTTCGACGTGCCGACGAAGCGCACGGCCGACGCGGGGTCGCGCCGCATCACCTCCTTCGCGACGGCGATGCCCGGGTAGATGTGCCCGCCCGTCCCGCCCGCGGCGATGAGCACGCGCATCCCTCTACCCCCGCGTCCCGCCGAGGAGCGAGCGCATCGTCGAGACCGCAGACGTGCGCGGACTCGGCGTACTCGCGCGGCGCGCGGCCGCGGCGTCGCCTTCAAAGAGCGCGGCCCCGTAGCCGGGGCTCGACTGCTGCGAGATGTTCAAGAGCACGCCGACCGAAAACAGGGTCGGCACCAGAGACGAACCGCCGTACGAGATGAACGGCAGCGGGATGCCCTTCGTCGGCAGCATCGAGAGCACGACGCTCATGTTGAAGAGCGCCTGCGCGACTATCCCGGTCACGATGCCTACGCCGAGCAGCATCCCGAACCTGTCCGGCGCGCGCAGCGCCGCGCGCATCCCGCGCCACAGGAAGAGCCCGAAGAGCGCTATCACGGCCAGCCCCCCGAACAGCCCCAGTTCCTCGCTCACCACGGCGAAGATGAAGTCCGAGTAGGCGAACGGCAGGAAGAACATCTTCTGCCGCCCTTCGGTGAACCCCAGCCCGTGTACGCCGCCCGAGCCCACGGCCAGCAGCGACTGCACGACCTGATAGCCCGCGCCCTGCGGGTCCGCCCACGGGTCGAGGAAGACCAGCACGCGCTTCAGCCTCCACGGCACAAAGACCAGCAACCCGACGACGCCCGCGAGCGCGGGGGCGGCCGCCAGCGCCATGTGCTTGAGCCGCGCGCCCGCCGTAAAGAGCATCGTCGTGCAGATGACCGCGAGCATCATCGAAGTCCCGAGGTCGGGCTCGGCCACGACGAGGAGCGCCAGCACGCCCGTCACGAAGACGGCCGGGAAGAACGTCGCCCGGAACTCCCCTTCTCTGCCCGCGCGCCTCTCAAGGAACCGCGCGAGGAAGATGGCGAGCGCGAGCTTGGAAACCTCCGACGGCTGCAAGGAGAAGCCCGCGAACCTTATCCAGCGCCGCGCGCCGTTGATCGGCGGGAAGGCGAAGACGGCCACGAGCAGCAGCACCGTCAGCACGAGCAGCCCCCACGCGATCTTCCCGTTGCGCAGGCGGCCGTAGTCGAAGCGCATCCCGGCCCACATCGCCCCGAGCCCGACGAGCGTCCACACGCCCTGCCGGATGACGTAGTGGTACTGGCTGTGGTTCTCGGCCGTCGCCACCACGGCCGACGCGCTGTAGACCATGATGACGCCGAACAGCGCCAGCGCCACCGTGCCGGCGAAGAGCCACTCGTCTGCCTGTAGCTTCCGGGCCATAAAAAAGCTTTCAGCGGTCAGCAGTCAGCTTTCAGCTTTTCGCGTTCAGCGCGGCCGGCTCTTCCGGCTGACCACCGACCGCCGAGTGCTGAATGCTTCTGACTTCCTCCTTGAACACGCGCCCGCGGTGCTCGAAGCTCTGGAACATGTCGAAGCTGGCGCAGGCCGGGGCGAGCAGCACCACGTCGCCGGGCTCGGCCGCGGCGTACGCCTTGCGAACCGCGTCGGCCATGTCGGCGGCGCGCGACGTGGGCGCGAACGCTTTCAACTCAGCCTCGATGCGTTCGGCGTCCTCGCCGAGCGTGACGAGGGCGCGCGCGTGTCTTTCGACGAGCGGCGCGAGCGGCGCGTACGGCGCGTTCTTGCCGCGCCCGCCGAGGATGAGAACTATCCGGCCCGGCTCCTCCGACAGCGCCTCGACGGCCTTGACCGCGGCGTCCACGTTCGTCGCCTTCGAGTCGTTGTAGAAGGTGACGCCGCCGACCTCCGCCACCCTTTCGAGTCGGTGCTCGACGGGCGCGAAGCGGCGCACCGTCTCGCGCATCGAGTCCGGCCCCGCGCCGCAGGCGAGACCCGCCGCGAGCGCGGCCAGGACGTTCTGGACGTTGTGCACGCCCTTCAACTGCATCTCGTCGCGCGACATCAGGACGCGCTCGCCCGACCACGTGCGCGTGACCAAATCCCTCCCGCGCAGGAAGAGCCCCTCGTCCAGCTCGCGCCCGGTGCTGAAACGCGTAACGTGCGCCTCAAGCCCCGAAGCCCAGGAGGAGACCACGGGGTCGTCGGCGTTGAGCACGGCCACGTCCGCCGAGGTCTGGTTGCGGAAGATGCGGTGCTTGGCCGCGCCGTAGTCCTCGAACGTCTCGTACCTGTCCATGTGGTCGGGCATCAGGTTCAGGACGACCGCCACCGTCGGCCGGAACTCCCTGACGGTTTCGAGCTGGTAGCTCGAAAGCTCGACGACCGTCCAGCCGTCCTCGCGCGACGAATCGACCAGAGAGACGAGCGGCGTCCCGATGTTCCCGCCGACCTGGACGGGCAGCCCCGCGTCCTTCAACAACTCTCCGACGAGCGTCGTCGTCGTCGTCTTCCCGTTCGTCCCCGTGATGCCGACGACGCGGCCGCGCAGGAAGCGCCACGCCAGCTCTATCTCGCCGATGACCTCCGCGCCCGCGCGCTCCGCGTACCGAATAGGAATGCTCTTCGACGGCACGCCGGGACTCACCACCACCAGCTCGATCTGGTCGAGCAGCCACGACGGCACGTCGCCCGCGAGCAGCTTGACGACGCCCTCGCCCTTCAAAGCGAGCGCGTCATTCGGCCAGTCGATGAACTCCTTCCGGTCGTTCAGGACGACGAGCGCGCCGCGCGCGGCCAGGAACCGCGCCGACGCCACGCCGCTGCGCCCCGCGCCGATGACCAGAACTTTTTTGCCGTCGAGTTCCATCGCCCCCTAGCGAAGCTTCAACGTCGAAAGGCTCAGCAGCGCGAACAGGATCGCGATGATGAGGAAGCGGAAGACGATCTTCGGCTCCTTCCAGCCCGTCATCTCGAAGTGGTGGTGCAGCGGCGTCATCTTGAAGAGCCGCTTGCCCGTCCCCAGCCGCCGCTTCGTCAGCTTGAAGAAGCCGACCTGGAGCGTCACCGACAGCGCCTCGACGACGTAGACGCCGCCGATGAGGACGAGGATCAGCTCCTGCTTCGTCAGCACGCCGATGGTGCCGATGGCCCCGCCGATGGCGAGGCTCCCCACGTCGCCCATGAAGACCTCGGCCGGCGGCGCGTTGTACCACAGGAAGCCGAGGCTCGCCCCGACCATCGCCCCGCAGAAGATCGTCAGCTCGCCGATCTCCTTCTGGTGTTCGAGCCCGAGGTATTCGGCCCAGCGCGCGTCGCCGCTCACGTAGGTGAAGGCCGTCAGCGTCGCCATCGCGATGACCGTCACGCTGATGGCGAGGCCGTCCAGCCCGTCCGTCAGGTTCACCGCGTTCGAGAAGCCGAGCAGCACGAGCGCGATGAACGGCAGGTAGACGTACGGCCCGATGTCCGTGACGCGCGAGAGCGCCGTCTGCTTGAAGAACGGCAAGCTAAGCTTCCACGAGTAGTCGGCCCAGCCCTCGTACGTGAAGAAGAAGAGCGCCCCCCACACGAACAGCGTGATGGCCAACTGGCCGAGCAGCTTCCAGCGCCCTTGCAGCCCGAGGTTCTGCCGCTTCGCGACCTTCAGGTAGTCGTCCAGAAACCCGATGGTGGCGAAGCCCGCGGTGGCGATCAGGATGATCCAGACGTAGAGGCTCGTGAGCCGCGCCCAGAGGAGCGTCGAGATGAGCACCGAGCCGATGATGAGCACGCCGCCCATCGTCGGCGTGCCGCGCTTGGCCTGGTGCGCCTGCGGCCCCTCCTCGCGTATCTCCTGCCCGACCTTCAAACGCCGCAAAGCCTCGATCACCCGCCCGCCGAAGACGAGCGAGATTAAGAGCGCCGTCACCGCCGCGTAGGCCGTCCGGAACGTCACGTACTGGAAGACGTTCAGCGCCTTGACGAAATACGACTCGCCGCCCCCGCCCGACGAGAGCGACTTGAAGAGCCATTCGTAGAAGATGTGGTAGATCATCTGTGTACCCGTGAACCGTGAACCGTGAACCGTGACAAGAGGAGAACTGTTTTTATCTCGTCACGGTTCACGGTTCACGGTTCACGCTCTTCTCATACCGCCCCTTCAACGCTTCGACCACCTTCTCGGTGTGGACGCCGCGCGAGCCCTTGACGAGGATGAGGTCGCCTGGCCGTACGAAGTCTGCGAGCGCCTCGGCCGCCGCGTCCGAAGTATCGAAGAAACGCGTCGCGGAGTCGCTCATGCCCTCGGCGCGCGCGCCTTCGACCATCTCGCGCGCGAGGCCGCGCACCCCCCAGAGCACGTCCACGCCGAACCCGGCGATGTCGCGCCCCGCCTCGCGGTGGAGCGCCGCCCCCTCTTCGCCGAGTTCGAGCATCTCGCCCGCGACGACGACGCGCCGCTCGACCCCCTCGCCCCCCTGCGCCACCGCCTCGGCCATGCCGAGCAGCGAGCGCGGGTTCGAGTTGTACGAGTCGTCCACCACGACGAACCCCTCCTTGAAGCGCAAGACCTCGCCGCGCTTCTCCGACGGCGCGGCCGTCGCCAGCGCCTCGGCTATCTCTTCGACGCCGACGCCGAAGCTCACCGCCGCCGCCGCCGCCGCGAGCGCGTTCGAGACGTTGTGACGGCCGTGCATCGGGAGCGTGACCGACGCCTCGCCCTCGGGCGTTCTCAACGTGAAACGGCTCGCGCCGACCCCGACCGTCTCGACGCCCGTCGCGCGAACGTCCGCCGCCTCGCTCACGCCGTACGTGATGATGCGCCCGGCGTGTGCGGCCTTCGCGCGCATCGCGAGGACGCGCTCGTCGTCGGCGTTCAGCACCGCCGTCCCGCCGGCCCTCATCCCTTCGACCAACTGCGCCTTGCCCTCGGCGATGGCCTCGACCGAGCCCATGAACTCAAGGTGCACGGGCGCGACCAGCGTGAGCACCGCCACGTCGGGCGGGGCCACCCGGCAATGCCGCGCGATCTCGCCCGGCACCGACATCCCCATCTCGAGCACCGCCACGTCGAACTCCCCGGGCCGCGCGCCGTCCGTCTCCATCTGGAGGACGGAGAGGGCGACGCCCAGCTCGTTGTTGTAGTTCTTGCGGCTGCGCAAGACCCTCCTTCCGGTCGCGCCGAGGACGTGCGCCGTCAAGTCCTTCGTCGTCGTCTTGCCGGCGCTGCCGGTGACCCCGACGACGGGCCGCCCCCAGGCGTCTATCGTCCCGCGCGCGACCGACTGCAAGGCGTCGATCACGTCGTCAACCAGGAGCAGTCGGTCTAAGAACGGGCGGAGCCCTTCGTCGCCCCCCACGCTCGCCGCGCGCGCGACCGCGGCGACCGCGCCCCCTTCGAGCGCCTGCGGGATGAACCGGTGCGCGTCGGCGAACGACGTGGCCGTGAAGCAGTGGCGCCGGTAGTCTTCGGGCGAGAGCGCGAAGAAGAGCTCGCCCGGCCGGACGGCGCGCGAGTCGATGGAAAAACCACTTATTTCCTTGTCAAAGAGCCCGCGCGCGGCCTCAGCCTGCGCGCGCATCAACCTTGCCGCATCGACGACTTTCACTCGCTCTCTTCCTCCGGACGCTGGCGTTCCTGCTGCGAGCCCGCTGCGCCTTCGGAGAGAGCCGGGCCGCCCTTTAAGTCTCCTCGCCCCGCACCTTCGTCCCGGCCGCGGCGAGCGTCCCGGTGGACACCTCCTCCGCCGTCTCGAACGTGTGTGGGGTGGCGCGTTGGGCTATTCTGCGCGCGACGCGGTTGCGGCGCAAACGCTCGCGGCAGCCGTCAACTCTCCGCCTGATTTCCGCCACCTGATAACCCTCGCCCGGCGTCGAACCCGCCAGCATCCTCTGATTTCTCATCGCACCTTCCGAGGTCACTACAGGGCCTTTCGGGTCAACAAAGCGTCCGACTTTTACTAGGGGGAGCCGGCCGCCTTCAAATCGCAAATCAATACTCAAAAATCAAAAATTCCTTCAGTCGCTCCTGCCGAACTCGATGCGGACGGTCTGCCCGGGCGCGAGCGCGGCGCCGACCTCCGGGTACTGCCGGAGCGCGCGCCCCTCGCCGCTCGCTTCGAGGTCGAGCCCGAGCCGCGCGCAGATGCGGGCCACGTCGCGCACGCTCCGCCCGCGCAGGTCGGGCATCAGAAGCTCCCGCTCGCGCGCCGCCGCGTAGACGACCTCGCCGACCTCGCCCACGCCGCGCTCCGCGACCAGAGGCAGGCTCGGCGTCCCGGCCGCGGCCCTCTCATGCTCCGCCGCGCCGCCCGCCGCCGTCGCCGTGGGCAGCACGGTCGCCGCCGCCGTGGCCGCCGCGAGCTGACCCGCGGGGGCCTTCGCGCCCGGCTCCTGGTCGGGCTTCACTTCGAGGTAAGGGAGCACCTGGTTCGCGATCTCTCTGAAGACGGGCGCGGCCACCTGCCCGCCCTGGTGCAGGCCGACCGCCTCGTCGATGACGACGATGATGACGACCGCGGGGTTCTCGAGCGGCGCGAAGCCGACGAACGACGCCACGTACTTCGTGTGCGAGTAGGCGCGCGTCTTCGGGTCGATCTTCTGCGCCGTGCCGGTCTTGCCCGCCGCCGTGTAGCCTTCGAGCTGGGCGGCGCGCGCCGTCCCCTTGAGCGTCACCTCCTCCATCATCCTGCGCAGCACCCGCGCCGTCTCCGCGCTCACGACGCGGTGCGACTCCGGCTCGGCGCGCGCGACCGTCCCGCCTTCCGCGTCCCTGACCTCTTTGACCAGGTGCGGCGCGACGCGCACGCCGTCGTTGGCGACGGCCGCGTAGGCCGCGGCCATCTGTAGAGGAGTCACGCCGACCTCGTGCCCAATCGGGATGGAGCCGATGGAGCCCGGCTGCCACTTCGAGACGGGGCGGACGAGCCCGGCCGTCTCGCCCGGCAGCTCCACGCCCGTCTTCGCGCCGAAGCCGAGCCGGCGCATGTACTCGTAGAGGCGGTCGTTGCCGAGCCTCTGCCCGAGCTTGATGGCGGCGACGTTCGAGGACTTCGCCAGGGCCTCGGTCGCCGTGAGCGACCCCGTCGCGTGGTCGTGCACGACGCGCCCCGGCAGGCTTATCGAGCCGGGGCAGTCGATGCGCGTCTCCGGCGTGATGAGCCCCTCTTCGAGCGCGCCGGCGAAGGGCACGATCTTGAAGGTCGAGCCCGGCTCGTAGATGTTCTGGAGCGAGTCGTTGCGCCGCTGCTCGGGCGTCGCGCCGCCCGCGTCGTTCGGGTCGAACGACGGCGCGTTGGCGAGCGCCAGCACCTCGCCCGTGTGCGGCTCGAGCACGATGGCCGCCGCCGACTTCGCCTTTGTCCTTTCGAGCGCCGCGGCCAGCTCGCGCTCGACGATGTACTGCACCGTCTGGTCGATGGTGAGCACGACCGTCCGCCCGTCCTGCGCGTCGAGCCCCTTGCTCTCGAACGGCCTGCGCTTCGCGTCGGCGTCAAGGATGAGCTTGCCCTCTTCGCCCGTCAGCGACGCGTCGTAGACCTGCTCGACGCCCGCCAACCCCTTCGCGTCCAGGCCGACGAAGCCGAGCACGTGCGCCGCCAAGGCCCCGTTCGGGTAACGCCGCCGCTGCTCCTCGGTCGAGTAGACGCCTTTGAGCTTCAGCGCCTTGACCGCACGCGCCTGCTCGTCCTCGACCCTGCGCGCCAGCCACACGAAGCCGCGCCGCGCCGACTTCGCCTCCTTCAGACGCACGGACAGCCCCGTCGCGTCCATATTAAGGACACGCGCGAGCGCGGCCGACGCCGCCTCCACGTCCTCCACCTCGCGCGGGTCGGCGTAGAACGAATCGACGTCGATGCTGCGCGCAAGCTCGCGCCCCTCGCGGTCGAGGATGAGGCCGCGCGGCGCCTGAAGCGGCTCCTCGTCCACCTGCTGCACGCGCGCTCGCTTGCTCAACCACTCGTGCTGTGAGGTCTGTAGGTAGGCGAGCCGCGCCCCGACGAGCAGCATCCACAGACAAAGAAAAACGGCGACCACTAAAGCACGTCGCCGTGAAACGTCGGGACGCAGAGCTTGCTCCGAGCCGTATCGGTCTAACATGTCAGGCAGCGGCCTTCTCATCAGCTTCCGAAGCGACGGCCGCGGCCCGCGCCGAAGCCCCTTGGTCGCCCCTCTAAATTCCCCCGCGCGACCTCGTCAGTGAAGAGGCCGCGCGGCCCGTAACCGCAGTTCCCTTTCAAACCTCCTTCATCTAACGGCGACCGAGCGCCGCGCCCGCGCCCGCCGTCCCCACGAACACTCCCGGCTCGGCGCGCTGCCCGCCCGACGCCGCCCCCTCGATCTGCGCGGCGCGCGCCGGCTGCATCCCCAGCTCGCGCCCGGCCTCTTCGAGTTTGGCGGGCGACGAACTCTCCTCGAGCGCCAGCCTCAACTTGCGCTGCTCGTCGAGCAGCTCCTCGCGCTCGCGCCGGAGCGCCTCGGCCTTGTAGCCGTAATCGACGGCCAGAATCTGCTGGCGCACGGCGTAGAGAAAGCCGCACGCCAGCACCAGACAACCCACGAGCAGAACGGCCTGCCGCCTTGCGGCGCGCGGGTCCCTTTGGCGGCGCACGTGGGGGTTGGGGTACTGCTGGGGCAATCTTCTCATCGGTTATCGGGCCTCTCTCCGGCTCGGGTCAGTTGCTTCGTGATTCGTCGGGCAGGGCGTGAGGGTCTTGCGGCCTCTTCGGCTCTTCCCCGGCGCCCTCTAGAGCTTCGAGCAGGCGCGCAGCTTGGCACTCCGCGCGCGGGGGTTCTCTTCCAACTCCTGCTCGGACGGGACTACGGGGCGCTTGGTCAAAACTTCGACCGCGCGCCGCGCGCCGCACGCGCAGACGGGCAGGCGCCGTCCGCACTCACAATGCCCCGAGAGCCTCCGGAGCGCGCGCTTCACGACGCGGTCTTCCAAAGAGTGGAAGCTGATGACGGCCAGCCGCCCCCGCGCCTCTAAAAGATCGACCGCCGTCTCGACGAACTCGCCCAGGCCCTCCAACTCGCCGTTGACGGCGATGCGCAGCGCCTGGAACGTCCGCGTGGCCGGGTGAATTTTGTCGCCCCGCTTGTACCCGACCGCCCGCGCCACCAAAGAGGCCAGCTCGCCCGTCGTCCTCAAGGGCTCGCCGCGCTCGCGCCGCTCGACTATCCAGCGCGCGATGCGGCGCGACTTGCGCTCCTCGCCGTACTCGTAGATGACGCGCGCGATCTCCTCCTCCGGCAGACGTTCGAGGAGTTCGGCGGCCGTCTCCTCTTCGCCCGCTGCGTCCATGCGCATGTCGAGCGGCGCGTCGTGGCGGAAGCTGAAGCCCCGCTCCGGCGTGTCGAACTGGAGCGAGGAAACGCCGAGGTCTGCGAGGACGCCGCTCACCTCCCGCTCACCCGCCTCGTCCAAAATCCGGGATATTTCTCGGAAATTCCCGTGGGCGGCGCGGAAGCGCGGGCCGAAACGCGCCAGACGCTCGCTCGCGAGTCGGATTGCCTCGCGGTCGCGGTCGATCCCCAGAACGCGCGTGTCGGGCGAGGCCGTGAGGATCGCTTCGCTGTGCCCTCCGAGACCGAGCGTAGCGTCCACGAACAGCCCCCCGCGCGCGGGGTCGAGCAGTTCCACCGCTTCAAAGAGCAACACGGGGCGATGGGGCGCTTCAGGCCCCCCTCCTGACGCAGCCATTACCACCGCCCCGTGGTCTTGAAAAGTCGCTTGGAGTCTTGGGTGTTGCGTGACAGGCGGCCGAGCGCGGTTTCTGTAAACTTTGCTTTTGCCTTATCGCTCAACACTTTCCACTCTTCCGCGGCCTTTCAGATTCCCAGTCGCGCTATCGCGGCCTCGTCCTCCTCCGTGTAGGGGTCGGAGAGAAGCCTCTGCTCGAAGCGCTCCAGTTCCCAGACTTCCAGGTATGTCAAATATCCCAGCACGGCCACGTCGCCGGCGATTCCCGCGGCCTTTCTCAAGAGCGGGTGGACTAAAACGCGCCCCTGATTGTCAACCGTCGCCTGCTGGCCGTAGTAGTTCGTCCTGTCAAGGAACTTTCTTCTCGCCGGATCCATCGACGGGAGGAGCGCCAGACGCTGCTCGATGGACTCCCATTCGGGTAGGGGGTAAATCCGTACGCAGTCGCCGTTTAGGCTGGTAACATAGACTTCCTGGGTGGTATATTTCTCCTCAACGTAGCGCCTGAAGGCCGTCGGGATTTTGAGTCGCCCCTTTTCATCAACCCGCGCCGTGTAATTTCCTCGCAACATTTGGGTTCCCGGCGTCGGTTGGGGGTTGACATTGCTTAAACCTTAAAGTGAAACTCTAAGCATCGGCGGCAAGCTGCTCACTGGAGCCCACTTTCAGCCACTTTTGACCACCCGTCGCGCATAGTACGCCTCTGCTTAAGCACCTGTCAAGAGCAAAAACACGGTCAAAACCAAATTTTTTAAGCACGATTTGGTGTAGTGGGTTTTAAGCTCACCGTAGCCAACCCGTCCGGTATCCTGTATATTGATCGGCAAGGGTATAAATATTAAGGACAGGTGCGGTCGGCGGTCTCGAATCTTCGGATGAGTTTCGGCGAACTTCTCTTCTTCGGCACCCTGGTGGCGCTGGCTAACGTCGGGGGCGGGCTGCTTCTGGCCCGCCCCGGCACTTTTCAGCGCAGCCGACACTTTCTCAGCTACCTCGTCGCGCTCGGCGCGGGCTTCATGCTGGCGGCGATTTTCCTTGAAATCATGCCGGAAGTGGTCGTTTTGTGGGGAAAAGGCGACGATCCGGGGCACGGCGTGCTCGGGGCGATGACGCTCCTTCTGGCCGGATACCTGCTCATCCACTTTTTTGAACACACCATCGCCCCGCACTTTCACTTCGGCGAAGAGACGCACCCCGAAGCGGTCGTGCGTACTTCGGCGGCCTACGCGGCCATCGGCGGGCTCTCGATTCACACCTTTTTCGACGGGGCGTCGGTCGCTTCGGCGTTCGTGGTGGACAGAAAGGTCGGGCTGCTGGTCTTCGTGGCCGTCCTGTTACATAAAGTGCCTGAAGGGTTTACGGCCGCGTCCATCATTCTGGCGTCGGGGCGTTCGGCGAAGAGGGCCTTAACGGCGACGCTGATCATAGGGGGGGCGACGCTGGCTGGGGTTTTGACCGTGGCCCTCTTGCATGCGCGCGTGGCGGAGGCGGTCTCTTACGCGCTCCCCTTCTCGGCCGGCGTGACCCTCTACGTCGCGGCGAGCGACCTCATCCCGGAAGTCAACCACATAGAGCACAAGAATCCTTTCGTCTCGCTCGTGGTCTTCGCCGGCGTCGCGCTCTTCTACCTGCTGCACCTTCTGATTGAGGGTTAGGCAGCGTACAGTTAAAAAACAAGAGGATGAGATTTTCGTAATACCGTTCGACGTATATAACTCAAGTGAAATCGACCCGGAACAGGCTTTTGGCCCCGCTCGCGGCGTGTCTGACGCTGGCGTGGCTGCTCGCGTCCGCGGGGGCCGCGCGGGGGCAGGACGCGCGCGCCTACACGGACGCGCCGCTCCCGCGGCCCGAGGGCTTCTACAAGTACGTCACGGATAACGCGAACGTCATCGACCCGGCGACGAAGGAGCGTCTGGCGACGATCCTCAACCGCCTGAAGGAGCGCGCGGACATCGAGTTCGCCGTCGTCACCGTCCCGACGACCGGCGACGAGGACATCTTCGATTATTCGCTCAAGCTCGCGCGCGGGTGGGGCATCGGGTCGAAGGAGGGCGAGAAGAACGGACTACTGCTGGTCGTCGCCGTCAACGACCGCAAGTGGCGCGTGCAGGTCAGCCGCCACTTGGAAGGCGACATGCCCGACGGGCTGGTGGGAGAGATCGCGCGCCAGCGGCTCGTGCCGCAGTTCAGGCAGAACAACTACGGCCAGGGCGTCGGCGACTTCGTGCAGGCGGTGGTAGCGACGCTGGCCGAGAAGCGCGGCTTCCAGCTCGAAGGCATCGACCAGAGTTACGCCTACCGCGCGCCGGTGCGACGCACGCCCCCGACGCGCGCGCGGGAGGCGGGCGGCATCAGCATCGGCACCTGCTGCGTGATTATCATCGTCGTCATCATCCTGCTCGCGCTGGCTGGCAAGGGTCGCGGCGGGCGCGGGGGGTGGGGCGGCGGCGGCGGGGGCGGCGGCTTGCTGAGCTCGATCCTCATCGCCAACGCCATCGGCAGCGCGATAAGCAGCGGGCGTCAAAGTTCCAGCGGATGGGGCGGGGGCGGCGGCTCTGGCTGGGGCGGAGGAGGCGGCGGCTTCGGCGGCTTCGGCGGCGGCGGAGACTTCGGCGGGGGCGGCGCCGGAGGCGACTGGTAAGGAGTGATGAATGATGGATGAAAGACAGCTTGCTTCTTATTCATCACTCATCACTCATCGATTCGGAGAACGTGATGGCGAATAGAGTGGCGCAGGAGGCTTTCAACCACCTGATCGGCGACCTGAAGGCGACGCACGGCGACAACCTGGCGTCGGTCGTCCTCTACGGGTCGGCGGCGTCGGGCGACTTCGTGCAGGCGGGGTCGGACTACAACCTGCTCATCGCGCTGCACCGCATCACGCCGGAGGACTTGCGCGTGGCGCAGCCGCCGATGCGCGAGTGGCAACGCTTAGGCCACCCTCTGCCGGTCTACTTCACCTTCGCGGAGCTGCGCAACGCGGCCGATGTCTTCCCCATAGAGTTCCACCGGATGGAGCGCGCGCGGGTCGTGCTCTACGGCCGCGACCCCTTCGAGACGCTACGCATCTCGGACGTGAACCTGCGCCACCAGACCGAGTACGAGCTGCGCAGCAAGCTCATCCAACTGCGCCGCCTCTACATCCCCGCGACGGGCTCGCCCACGCGGCTGCGCGACCTGATGGCCGACAGCCTTTCGAGCTTCGCCACGCTCTTCGCGCCCGTCCTGCTGCTGCACAACCAGGAGCCGCCGGTGCTCAAGCATGAGATCGTGCTCGCGGCCGTCCGGCTGCTGGGGCTCGACGGCGCGGTCTTCGAGCGCGTCTTCGCGCTGCGCGAAGACGCGGACCAGTCGCTGGGCGAGCGCGAGGCGGACGCGCTGTTCGCTTCGTACATGTCGCAGATCGAGCGGGTCATCGAAGCCGTTGACCACTTGGACGTATCTGACGGGAGTTAAGTTTTAGGACGCGCGTTTTCAACCCTCGCGCGGCATCGTTTGATTTCGAGGAGGAGTTATGATGAAAACAGGAAGGGTGTTGCTCGTCACGCTCGTCGCCTTCGTCGCCTTCGCGGCGAGCGGCTGCGGCTACAACACGCTCACCAGCAAACAGCAGAACGTGAGGCGCTCGTGGGCCGACGTTGAGAGCCGGCTCCAGCGCCGCGCCGACCTCGTGCCGAACCTCGTGGCGGCCGCGCAGTCGGCGGGTGTGAACGAGCAGGCGATCTTCGGGCAGATATCGGAGGCGCGCTCCCGGCTCATCAACGCCGCGGGCGCGCAGGGGCAGGGCGAGGGCGGCGACAAGACGCCCGAGCAGAGGCAGGCCGTCATCGACGCGGCCAACAGCTTCGGCGGCACGCTCGGCCGCCTGCTCTCGTTGCAGGAGGCTTACCCGAACCTGCGCTCGAACGACCTCTGGCTGAAGGTGCAGGACGAGCTGTCGGGGACGGAGAACCGCATCAACGTCGCGCGCGAGGACTACAACGCGGCGGTGCAGGACTACAACACGACGCGCAACAGCTTCCCGACCGTCCTCGGCGCGAAGCTGTACGGCTTCAAGGAGGAGCCCTACTTCAAGGCCGAGGAGGGCGCGCGCCAGGCGCCCCGCATCGACCCCAACGTCATGCGCCGCGACCAGGGCGGAGCGAACAAGTAGGGCAAGGCGTGAACCGTAAACCGTGAACCGTGACAGGAGGAAAGCAGTTTCCTCCTGTCACGGTTCACGGTTTACGGTTCACGCCTTCAGAAGCCTCGGGCGCTGCACTGGCCGCAGTGGTCGCAGGGCTTGCCGCCGGGTTCGAGCGTGCAGGTCTTCTCGCGCTCGAAGAACTCGACGAGTTCGGAGACGGCCTCGCCCAACCCCTCGAACTGCTCCTGGCTGGGGTGTGAGGTGGCCGGGACGTAGGTGCCGCTCAGCCACGTCGAGCGGGTCTGCGCCGAGGGGCTCGGGTTTGAGGAGGTAGAGGATAAAGTTGACGCGGTACGGGCGTCGTCCGGCCGGCGCGCGCCGTGCCCGCACCCTTCGCCGTGCGTGATGTGCGACTCGACGTGCGTGAGCCGCCGCTGTATCTCGGCGAGGCTGGCGCGCACGGCGGCGAGTTCCCCGCCCCCCGAGGCTTCGCCGCCGGCCTGCTCGCGCGGCGCGTCGCCCAGACGGCGCGCGACGCGCTCGGCCAACTCCCTCACCCTGTCCTGCTCGTCGCTGCTCACTCTCAGGCTTCACCTTCCAAGAGGTCGATGCGGTCTACGACGCCGACGATGGCCGAGTCGATGGCCGCGCCCTGCTCGCCGGTGGCGGCGGTCGAAGCGCCCCAGCCCTCCTGCACGATGAGGACGGTGTCGCCCTCGCCCGCGTCCACCGAGTCGAGCGCGAGGAGCGTCGCGCCGAACTCCTCGCCCGCGGGCGTGACGGGCTGGCAGAGCATCACGCGCGCGCTGGCGTAGCGCTCGTTCTTCTGCGTCGCCACGACGTTGCCGAGCACGCGCGCGAGAATCAACGGCTCCCCCTCCGGTTCGAGACGTGCGCGTCCGAATCGACGATGCCGACGATGGTGCAGTCGGTCGGCGTGTCCTCGCGCCGGAAGGGGAAGCTCGCCTCCTTGCCCCTGCACCAGAAGACCAGCTCGCCCACGCCTGCGCCGACCGAGTCGAGCGCCACGAGCGGCGCGCCCTGCGGCCTCAACTCGGCGTTGAGCGACTGCACGACGAGCAGCTTCCGCCCCTCCAGCGAATCGTTCTTCACCGTCGCCACCACACACCCGATGACGCGCGCGAGTTGCATCGTCAGTCGTTCACGAAATCGACCGTGTCGATGACGCCGACGATGGCGGCGTCCACGGGCTTGTCCTTCTGCCCCTCGGCGAGGCGCGCGGAGGAGCCGGCGACGACGAGGACGCGCTCGTGGAAGCCGGCGCCGACCGTGTCCACGGCGACGAAGTAGCCGGAGCCGTCTGAGCCGTCGAGGTTCAAAGGCCGGACGAGCAAAAGCTTGCTGCCCTTCAGCCGCTCGTCCTTCTGCGTCGAAACGACCGTGCCGAGGATGCGCGCGATTATCATTCCCTTAGTGAATGGTGAATGGTAAATAGTAAATAGTCGTTGAATGATGGCCGGGTTGGAAGTTCATCGCCTGGGCGTAAGCACTCAACCACCATTCACTATTTACCATTTACTATTCACTTCTTTACTTGTCGGCCCCGACCGGGAGCGCCTCGTCCACGCTGCCGTGCGGGCGCGGGATGACGTGGACGCTGACGAGTTCGCCGACTCTGCGGGCGGCGGCGGCCCCGGCGTCCGTGGCGGCCTTGACCGCGGCCACGTCGCCGCGGACGATGGCCGTGACGAAGCCCGCGCCGATCTTCTCGTAGCCGACCAGCGTGACGTTGGCGGCCTTCACCATCGCGTCCGCCGCCTCGATCATCGCGACGAGTCCCTTCGTCTCGACCATGCCGAGTGCTTCCTGTGGCATTCTTCCTTCTCCGATTAGCTGACCTGTTTACGTTAGAGCTGATTAACCCCGCGGCCCGCCGCGCCCGAACTCTACCACCGCCGGTTCCGCGTTCGCGTTGCTTGCGCCGAGTATAACCGAAGTGGACGCGTCCGCCACCCCCCGGCGGCCCCGCGCGCGGCGTCACCCCTTCGCGCGTGACGACGAGCGTGTCGCCCTCGAAGCCTTTGGCGGCGACGCCCGCCCCTTCGCCGCGCGGATGTGTCCGGCGATGTAGGGGAACCTCTCGTCGTCCTCCCTCATGCCGTTCAAGTACCAGTCCTGCACGAGGAGCGCCTGCTGCTCGACGTTGTAGTCGCCCCAGGCCGCGCCCGGCTCGTAGTCGTAAGCCTTGTTCCGGTGGCCCTGCGTGAGGACGGCGTACCCCTGCCAGAGCAGTGATTGCGCCATGTAGGCCCAGCCGAGGACGCCGTGGTAGCCCTGCCAGACGTGCGTCAACTCGTGGATGAACGTGTCCCTGAATCGGGGGTCGTCGGCCCCCTCGTCGAAGACCTCGGGGCCGGCGAAGATCGTGTAACTGCGCATCGCGCGCACGGGCACGAACGCCGAGAGGGAGGCCACCGTGGCGGCCGTCCCCTCGTTGAAGGGGAGGAAGCGGCTGGAGAGGTAGACCCTGTCGTAGGGGAGCCTGTCTTCAAAGACCTGGCGGGCGAACTCTATCTCGGACTTCCTGAGCGGGCGACTCGCCACGGGGGCTCCTTTCGCGCGGGCGGCGTGAAGTGATTGAGTCCGCCTTGATGAGACCGTGTCCCGCTAGCGCGCGCCGCGCGCCGCCTGGCTCAGAAGCTCGATCAACTCCTCGCGCGTCAGACTGATCTTGCCGTTCGAGGCCGCGCCTTTCTCCGCGGCGCCGCGCGCCGTCGCCGCGGCGTCGCGCTCGCCCGTGGGGCAGACGACGCGCGTCTGGTGCAGGTAGCCGCACGCCTGGCAGCGCGCGCGCTCGTCGAGGTAGCCGGCGCGCTCGCGCACGTCGATGAGCTTCTCGATGGAGTCGGGCGGGAGGTCGCGCGCTCCGCCCAGCGCGCGCGCGAGGATGGCGATCTTCGCCGTGTGCTCTAAGGTTTCGAGCCGGTCGAAAGCCTGCCACACGTCCGCGCCGTAGGCGACCGCGCCGTGGTTCGCCATCAGGAGCGCGTTGTGGTTCTTGACGAGCGGGCGCATCGCCTCGGTCAGCTCCTCGGTCGAGGGCGTGCCGTACTCCGCGAGCGGGACGCAGCCCAAGGTCAGAATCACTTCCGAGAGTATCGGCTGGTCGATGGCGAGCCCGGCGACGGCGAAGGCCGAGCCGTGCGGCGGGTGCGCGTGGCAGACCGAGCGCACGTCCTCGCGCTCGCGGTAGATGAGCAGGTGCATCGCCAGCTCGCTTGAGGCGCGGCGGTCGTTGAGCGGCTTGCCTTCTAAATCGGTGAGGGCGAGCGAGTCCTCGGTCATGCGCCCCTTGTTGGTCTGCGTCGGCGTGGCGAGGACGCGGCCGTCGTCGAGGCGCACGCTGACGTTGCCGTCCGAGGAGACGACGTAGGAGCGCTCGTACATCAGCCGCCCGACGCGCACGATCTCGCGCCGGGCCGTCTGCTCGTCCATTGGAATCTTCTGCGGCCGTCCGGCTTCAGCGGTACGCGGGCGCGAAGTCCATCTCGACCACGCGCGTGACGGTGACGGGCACGCCGTTCAACGTCTCCGGCGTGAACTCGATGCGTTGCGCCGCCCGCTCGACCGACTCCCACATGGCCTTCACGCGCACGAGGTCGCTCTCGTCAGGCCCTTTGAAATCGAGCGTGAGCGGCCTGACCTGCGTCACCCTGCCCTCGGAGCCGAAGGTCACCTCGACCCGGGCGGAGGCCACGTCGGCGGCCTCGAACCCGCGCGCGGCCGGGTAGGCGACGACGGGCTTGTAGAGGATGTTGAGCGGCTTCGACTCGGCGACGAGTTGGTGGCGACGGGGCTTCGCGCGGCAGCGGCGGCCGTAGTCGTAGGTGCGCGTGCCGAGCGCCGACTCGGCCTTCTTCTCCGACGGGCCGAAGAGCCCGACGAGGCCGCCGAGCGCGGCGCCGAAGACGAAAGTGAGCGTGAACGGAAGGGCCCTCTTGAGCAAGAACGAATACATAACCAAAACTCCTTGTCAGCTCTGCTGCAACTCCTGCTCCTCGCGCTGCGCGATCTCCTCGTAGGGGAGCAGGCTGCGCGGGTTCGTGACGCAAGTGATCTGTGGGCGCGCTAAGAAGTACGATAGCGATTCGAGCGAAATCGTCAAGTCCACCGTCTTCACCTTCACGCCGAGGCGCGCGTGCAGGCGGACGGGCGCGAAGTTCAGGACGGCCTTCACGCCGGCCGACATGACCTGGTTGAGCACGCGCTGCGCGACGCGCGCCGGCACGGCGATGACGGCCACGTCGATGCCGAGGTCGCGCACGACGCGGGCGAGGCGGCGCACGTCGTGGATGACGGTCTCGGCCGCGCCGACCCGCCGGCCGATCTTCGCGCGGTCGTTGTCGAAGAGCGCGACGACCTCGAAGTTCGACTCGCGGAAGCCGTTGTAGTTGGCGAGCGCGGTGCCGAGGTTGCCGGCCCCGACAATGCCGACGCGGTGCGCGCGGTCGAGGCCGAGGATCTGCGTCAGGTGGCGGCGCAGCTCGCCCACCGAGTAGCCGACCCCGCGCGTCCCGAACTCGCCGAAGTGCGCCAGGTCTTTCCGTATCTGCGCCGAGTTCAGACGGAACTGGTCGGCCAGCGCCTGCGACGAGATGGTCTTGATGCCCGCGGCGGCCAGAAGGTTCAGGCAGCGCAGGTAGACGCTCAGGCGGCTCGTCGTCAGCTCAGAAATCTTCTCCGACTTCATCCGAAAACCTTTTCCGAGGAGAGCAACGACCCCGAGTATACCGCGCGCGGGGCGCGGCGTGAAGAAGCCCGACCCCGGCTCAAAAAAAGCGTGGACGGAACTCGCGCCGCGCGTCCATAATGCGCCCGGCCCCGCCGAACCCTGAGACCCCTGGAGAGAGCCCGAGCCGTATGCCGAGACCCGCCCGCGCCTTCGCCCTGTTCGCCGCGCTCTGCGCCCCGCTCTTAACCGCGCCGACGCTCGCCCAGACGGGGCCGCGCGCGCGCGACCTCGGCGTGCCGTTCGAGGGGACGCCCGGCCCCCTGAACGCCATCACGGACGTGCGCGGCGTCGAGGTCGGCTCCGTCACGCTCGTCAGCGGCGAGGGGAAGCTCTCGGCGGGGCGCGGGCCCGTGCGGACGGGCGTGACGGCCGTGCTGCCGCAGGGGAAGGCTTTCCGCGGCCGCGTCTTCGCCGCGTGGCACACGCTGAACGGCAACGGCGAGATGACGGGGACGACGTGGCTCGAAGAGTCCGGCTCGCTGGGCACGCCGATACTCATCACCAACACGCACAGCGTTGGGGTGGTGCGCGACGCGGTCATCGAGTGGAACGCGCGCCGCGGCGCGGGCGAGGGCTACTCGGGCGACTTCAGCCTGCCGGTCGTCGCCGAGACGTGGGACGGATTCCTGAACGACATCAACGGCTTCCACGTCCGGAAGGAGCACGCCTTCCAGGCGCTCGACGGCGCGAAGGGCGGGCCCGTGGCGGAGGGCAACGTCGGCGGCGGGACGGGGATGATCGCGCACGGCTTCAAGGGCGGCACGGGAACCTCTTCGCGCGTGCTCTCGGCGGCCGAGGGCGGCTACACGGTGGGCGTGCTGGTGCAGGCCAACTACGGCCGGCGCGACCTCCTGCGCGTCGCGGGCGTCCCCGTCGGGCGGGAGATCACAGACCTCATGCCCGAGCGCGGGAAGCCGGACGACGGCGCGGGCTCGATCATCGTCGTCGTGGCGACCGACGCCCCGCTGCTGCCGCACCAGCTCAAGCGCGTCGCGCGCCGCGTCTCGCTCGCCGTCGGCGCGATGGGCGGCCGCGGCGAGAACAGCTCGGGGGACATCTTCATCGCCTTCTCGACCGCCAACCCCGAGGCCAGCAAGGAGGGGGGCACGGCGCAACTGACGATGCTGCCGAACGAGCGCATCAACCCGCTCTTCCGCGCGACCGAGGAGGCGACCGAGGAGGCCATCGTCAACGCGCTGGTCGCCGCACGCACGATGCGCGGCATCGACGGCAACACCGCCCACGCCCTCCCGCACGAGCGCCTCCGGGAGGTGCTGCGGAAGTACAACCGGCTCGTCAAGTGACGGGGGGCCGGGGCTTCATAAATCGGGATTCGAGACCGGGGGAAGAACGTGAAGAGTCTCTGGAGCAGGACGGCGCTCCTTCTGGTCGCGGCCTGCTGCGCGGCGTCGCAGGCGGGCGCGCAGGAGGAGGGCGGGAACCCCGCCAACTGGTGCCGCAACGGCGCGTTCACGCGCGACTCGAAGGAGTTCGGGCTCGCGCGCGTCCGAGGCGAGAAGGGCTCGCGCGTCCACTTCTACGGCGAGGAGGAGGGCTGCCCCGGCCCCGACGTGAAGTGCAGGCGGAAGGCTTACCTCGTCCCCGGCGACGAGGTCATCACGTCGCGGACGTTCGGCGACTGGGTCTGCGCATGGTTCCAGCCCGCGCGCGGCGCGGAGACGGTCGGCTGGCTCGCGGCCGACCGCCTCGAAACTGTCGCGACCGCAGAGAACGCCCCGCTCGCCTTGTGGCTCGGGACGTGGGCGTTCTACGACAACTCGCTGCGCGTGAGCCGCGGCCGGCGCGTGGACGTGCTCAGCGTGAGCGGCGACGCGACGTGGCACGGAGTCAACCCCGGCAACGTCCACGTCGGGGAAATCTCGGGCGAGGGGACGCCGGTTGACGACACCCTCAAGCTCGGCGCAGACCCCGAAGACTGCCAGGCGAAGCTGCGCCTCGTCGGCCCCTACCTCCTCGTCACCGACAACAAGCAGTGCGGCGGCGTCAACGTCACCTTCGACGGGGTCTACCGGAGGAAGAAGTAAGGACTGAGTACTGAGGACTGAGGACTGAGTCAAAAACACGTCTTCACTCAGTCCTCAGTACTCAGTACTCAGTCCTCCCCTCCCGTTGCCGACCGTCGGCGGTTCATCTAGAATCGCCGGGTAACGTGAGACGCTCCCGAAATTCCTTCTCTCGTCAAAGCAAGTAAAGAATGATCGCACACCTTTCCGGGACACTGCTGGCGAAGCACGCGACCAGCGTGATCGTGGACGTCGGCGGCGTCGGCTACGAGGTGACCATCCCGGTCACGACCTTCTACGACCTGGGCGAGGCCGGCGAGGCCGTCCGCCTGCAAATCTACACGCACGTCCGCGAGGAGGCGCTCCAGCTCTTCGGCTTCCGCACGCTGCGCGAGCGCGAGCTGTTCACGCTGCTCATCTCGGTGAGCGGCATCGGCCCCAAGTCCGCCGTCGCCATGCTCTCGGGGATGAGCGCCGACGAGATCGTGACGGCCATCCGCCAAAGCAACTTCGCGCGCATCACTTCGATCCCCGGCGTCGGCCGGAAGACGGCCGAGCGGCTCGTCATCGAGCTGCGCGACAAGATGGCCGCGCTCTCCGGCCCCGCGCTCGAAGAGCAGATTGCGGCCGGCGGCCCGACGGCCGCGCAGTCCGAGGACGCGCTGCGCGAGGACACGCTCGCCGCGCTCCTCCAGCTCGGCTTCCCCAAGCCCGCCGCCGAGAAGGCCATCACGAACTCGATACAAGAGGGCGGCGACCTCTCGGTCGAGACGCTCCTGCGCCGGAGCTTGCGGCAACTGTCGAAGGGATGAACTTTAGTAAATGGTGAATAGTGAATGGATAAAATCACCATTTACTATTCACCATTTACCATTCACCACTCTTTATGTCTGACAACTTTGAGCCGGGCAACGTGCGCGAGCGGGGGCCGTTGGAAGACGAGCGGCAGTTCGAGCTGTCTCTGCGCCCCGCGCGGCTCGGCGAGTACATCGGGCAGAAGCGCGCGACCGAGAACCTCGGCATCTACATCCGCGCCGCGCGCCAGCGCCGCGAGGCGTTAGACCACGTCCTGCTCACGGGCCCGCCGGGCCTCGGCAAGACGACGCTCTCCGTCATCATCGCCAACGAGATGGGGGCCGAGCTGCGCTCGACCGCCGGGCCCGTCATCGAGAGGCCGGGCGACCTCGCCGCGCTCCTCACCAGCCTGCAAGAGGGCGACGTACTCTTCATCGACGAGATACACCGCATGGCGCCCGCCATCGAGGAGGTCTTGTACCCCGCGATGGAGGATTACGAGCTCGATATCATGATCGGGCAGGGGCCGTCGGCCAGGTCTGTCAAACTGCCGCTCCCGAAGTTCACCTTAGTCGGCGCGACGACGCGGCCCGGCTTAATCACGGCCCCCCTGCGCGGGCGCTTCGGCATCGCCTTCCACCTCAACTTCTACACGCACGACGAGCTGTCAACCATCGTCCGCCGCTCGGCCGAGATACTGGGCACGGAGATCGACGACGGCGGCGCGCGCGAGATAGCGCGGCGCGCGCGCGGCACGCCGCGCATCGCCAACCGCCTGCTCCGCCGCGTGCGCGACTACGCGGAGGTCGAGCACGCGGGGCGCATCACGAAGGAGATCGCCGACGACGCGCTCAACCGCATGGAGGTGGACACGTTCGGGCTCGACGAGATGGACAGGAAGCTCCTGCTGATGATCATCCAACAGCACCAGGGCGGCCCCGTCGGCCTCAACCACATGTCTGCGGCGCTGCAAGAGGAGAAGGACTCGATCGAGGAGATCATCGAGCCCTACCTCATCCAGATCGGCTTCCTCAACCGCACGCCGCGGGGGCGGGCCGCCACGCGCCTCGCCTACGAACACTTCGGCATCGAGCCGCCGCGCCCGCAGCCGTCACGTCCCCTCTTCGACGCGCAGTAGCGCACGCGCCTTCCCACACACATGAGACCGACGCGCCGAACAAAGGGCCTCCTTCTCGCGCTCCTCGTCTGCGGGCCGTGCGCGCACGGCCTCGACGCACGGGCGCAGCCCGCCCCGGCGCGGCCCGCGGCCGCGAAGCCCGCGGCCAAGTCTCAGCGCGATACGACGGCCCGCGCGCGGAGGCGGAAGGCCGTGGCGCTCCTCCTCGAAGTCGCAAGTACGGCAAGTCACATCGAAGAACCGACCGAGCGCGCGGGCGTCCTGACCTTCTGCGCGGACGCGCTGTGGGACGGCGACGAGCAGTCGGCGCGCTCCCTCTTCCGACGCGCGTGGGAGACGGCCACGGAGGCCGACGAGGAGGACTGGACTGAGGTCGAGCGCAACGGCGGCCGCGACCTGCCCGAGCGCTACACGGCCGCGCGCGACCTCGTGCTCCAGTACGCCGCCGCGCGCGACCCGCGCATGGCCGAGCCCCTTCTGCGCGCCCTCGACGAATGGCTCGCGCGGCATCAGAGCGGCGCGGGCGACGCGGACGGCCCGCCCGCGCACGACGACGGCCGAAGGCTCTCGCTCGCACACACGCTGCTCGAAGACGGGGCGTATGCGAGCGCCGCCGCCGTCGCCGCGCCCGCGCTGTCGGGCAGCGTCGGCGGCGACTTCGTCCACTTCCTCGTGCGCCTGCGAGAGCGCGCGCCCGCGGAGGCCGACGGCCTCTACCTCCGCGCACTGGCCGCCGCGCGCTCAGACCCGAACGCCGGGGCGAACGAAGCACTCCTCCTCTCCTCCTACACACTCACGCCGAGACTGCTCGCCTCGTTCGACGTGGACGGCGCGTTGCACCTGCGCCCCGTCGCGGCGTCCGGCGGCGCGGCCCCGGACATCTCGCCCCGCGTACGCGCCGCCTTCTTCGACGCGGCCGCCGCGATACTGCTGCGGCCGGCGGGCGACGCGCGGCCGGGCAACACCCCGGCGGCGCTTTACTTCGCGGTCGGCCGACTGCTCCCCTTCTTCGAGCGTGACGCGCCGCGGTACGCCCCGGCGCTGCACGCGCGCGCGGCGGCACTCGCGCAGGAGTTGGAGGCGGCGCGGCGCGCCTCACTCGACTCGCGGCTCGCGACGTTGGGCCCGGCATCGGGGAACCCGCAAGACCCGCTCGCCGCGTACGTGGAGGCGGCCGCGCGCGCCTCCGACGAGAGGTCACGCGACGGGGCGCGCCTCACGGCCGTCGAGGAGGCCGCGAAGCGCAGGCTCTGGGAGCGCGCGCGCTCGCTCGCCGCAGAGATCGCGGACGAAGAGATGCGGCGCGTCGCGCGCTCCGTCACCGCCGCCCGGCAGGTCGCCGCGCTGCCGGAGGCTTACGCCGACGACCAGCGTGACGACTTCGAGAAGGCGGCCGCGTTCGTCCGCGCGGCCGAGCTGACGCCCGCGCTCCGCGCCCTCGGGCTGGCCGAGGCGGCCGGGCTGGCCGCGCGCCGGGGCAAGCGCGAGCGCGCCGCCGCGCTGCTCGAAGAGGCGTTCGGCCACGCGCGCGAGGCCGGGGGCGACGCGGCCATGCGCGCCGCGGCCGCGCTCGTGACCGCCACGACCGCCTTGAGGCTCGACTCGCCCCGCGCGTGGGACGCGCTCGCGGAGGCCGTTGACGCCGTCAACGAGGACGAGGAGTTCGACAACGTCCCCTCCTTCGACTCGCCGTCGCGGGTCGGCCTCGCGCCCGGCGAGCGCGAGGCGTTCGGCGACGCGTTCGGGGCTTACACGCTCGACGGACTCTTCGAGGAGGCCGCGCGGAAGGGGTTCGACCGCGCGGCGGCCGAGGCGCGCAGGCTCAAGAGCGGGCTGCTGCGCGCCAACGCCCTCATCGCCTGCGCGGGCGTGGCGCTGGCGAAGGCCCCCGCCGCGAAAGCGCGCTGAGCTTTTGCGGCGAGGCGCGAAATGACGGACAATCAGGCACGAACAATTTCAAAGTTGAAATTTCAGATTCCTTCCCTGGGTGATTGATGGAGAACGTGCGGCGACACACCCCCTTCTTCTCGCGGCGGCGCTGGGGCGTGAAGAACCTCGCGCCGTGGTCGAACATCTTCCAGCACACCTTCCACCAGTTCCACGAGAACGACCTCTTCACGCCGGCCGCGGCGATGAGCTACTTCGGGCTGCTGACGCTCTTCCCGGCGCTGCTCGTCATGCTCGTCATCGGCAACCGCTTCGCGGCGGGCGGCGAGGCGCTGGCGCGCATGGTCGAAATCTACCCCGGCTCGGGCGAGTTCCTGCGCACCACGGTCAGGTCTCTGAAGGACGTGGGCTGGGGCGGCCTCATCAGCGCGCTCGTCGTCACGCTCTGGGCCGGCTCGTGGGTCTTCGCCGTCGTCGAGCGGGCGCTCAACCGCATCTGGGGGACGCGGCCGCGCGGCTTCATGCACGGGCGCATGCTCACGCTCGGCATGATCGGCGCGGTCGGGCTCCTGCTCATCGCCTCGGTGTTTCTGACCTCCATCCTCGTCGGGCTGCAAGAACTCATCGACCAGCTCCCCGTCCGCATCGTGCGCCGCTCGGCGTGGATGAACTTCATCGGCAACGCGTTCTGGCAGGCCATCTTCGCCGCGGCGGGCGCGCTCGTCACCGTCGCGCTCTTCGCGGTCGTCTACCGGCTGGTGCCGAACGGGCGCGTGACGCTCAGGGACACGCTGCCGAGCGCCGTCGTCGCGGGGCTCCTGTGGGAGGCGGCCAAGTACGTCTTCGCGTCGAGCCTGCAATACTTCCACTACGACGAAATCTACGGCTCGGTCGGCGCGGTCGTCGCCGTGCTCACGTGGAGCTACGTCTCCAGCCTCATCCTCATGTTCGGCGCGCAGCTCTCCGTCGTCCTCCACCAGGAGCACGCCACCGAGGAGTTGTCCGCCGAGGCCCCGGCTTCGCCCTCCTGAGTTTTAATGCACATCGCCGACTTCGATTTCGAGCTGCCGGAGGAGTTGATCGCGCAGCACCCGCTCGGGCGGCGCGACGCGTCGCGCATGCTCGTCGTCAGCCGGGAGGAGCAGACCTGGCGCGACGCCTCGTTCGCGGAATTCCCCCTGGAGTTGAGGGAGGGCGACGCGGTCGTCGTCAACAACACGCGCGTCTTCCCGGCGCGGCTCGTGGGGCGGCGCGAGCCGACGGGCGGGCGCGTCGAGCTGCTGCTGGTGCGGCGGCGCGCGGAGTTCGAGGGCGAGGCGTGGGAGGTGCTGGCGAAGCCCGCGCGCAGGCTCGAAGCGGGCGCGCGCGTGACCTTCGGCGACGGCCGTCTGACGGCCGAGACGCTCGCGGCGACCGAGGACGGCGCGGGGCGCGTTGTGCGCTTTCAGGCGGACGGAGATTTCGACGCCCTGCTCGAAGAGTTCGGGCGGATGCCGCTGCCGCCCTACATCAAGCGCGACAGCGAAAACCTCGTCACGGCCGAGGAAGACCGCGAGCGCTACCAGACCGTCTACGCCCGCGAGCCCGGGGCCATCGCCGCGCCGACGGCCGGGCTGCACTTCACCCCGCGCGTCTTCGCGGAACTGCGCGAGCGGGGCGTGCGCGCGGCGGAGGTCACGCTCCACGTCGGCTACGGAACGTTTGCGCCCGTGCGCGCGGACGACTTGAGCGAGCACCGCGTCGCCGCCGAGCGCTTCGAGATAAGCGAAGGGGCGGCCGCGGAGATTAACGGGGCGAAGGGGTCGGGCGGGCGCGTCGTGGCCGTGGGGACGACGACCGTGCGCGCGCTCGAATCGGCGGCCGATGAGGGCGGCAGGGTGCGGGCGGGGCGCGGCGAGACGGGCTTAACCATCACGCCCGGCTACCGCTTCCGCGCGGTGGACGCGATGCTGACGAACTTCCACCTGCCGCGCTCGTCGCTGCTCGTCCTCGTGAGCGCCTTCGCCGGCCGCGGACTCGTCCTCGACGCATACCGCCACGCCGTCGCCGCCCGCTACCGCTTCTACAGCTACGGCGACTGCATGCTCATCGTCTAGTGAATGGCGAATGGTGAATAGTTAATAGAGGTCGAGCGCCCGCGCGGCCCGTGTACTCCGGCCGACGCCCGCACTGTGTTCCCTATTTACCATTCACTATTTACCATTTACTATTTACTCATCATGGCTGTGCTGAAGAAAATCCGCTCGCGGCTCTTCCCGGGGAACGGGGGCGAGGGTGAGGAGGGCGGCGCCGAGGGTGCGGTCAGGGCCCCGCGCGCGCAGTCGCGCTACGACGTGCGGCCGCTCACCGTCGCGCAGCTCGACGAGTGCTGGCGGCTCGACCTGCGCTGCTTCGTGGACGGCGAGGCGTACAGCCGCGAGACCTTCGAGTACCTTCTGACCTCGCCCGACTCGGTCTCCTACCGCGCGGTGACCTCGGACGGGACGATGGTCGGCTTCATCGTCGGCATCGTCGAGCCCGACCGCACGGGCCACATCACCACGCTCGGCGTCGCCCCCGAGCACCGGCGGCGCGGCATCGCCCAGCGCATGCTGCTCAAGGTCGAGGAGGGCTTCAAGCGCCGCGGCGTGCGCATCACACGCCTCGAAGTCCGCTCGGTCAACACCGGCGCGCAAGACCTCTACCAGAAGCTCGGCTTCGCCGTCACCCAGCGCCTCCCGCGCTACTACTCCAACGGCGGCGACGGCCTCCTCATGATCAAGTCAATCGTCTAAAAAACAGGTCAGTACCACCCGCTACCGAGGGTGGTACTGACCTGTATGCTTAAGCCGCCTGGACGTTGCTGGCGACGAGTTCGCTCATCTCGCGGGTGAGGGCCTCGCGGTCGGCGAAGAGTTCCCAGACGGTGCCGTCGGCCGGCAGTTCATCCCTCGACTTGACGCGCCGCGCGAGGCGGAAGCGCTCGGCGGGCGCGGGGTGCGTGTCGTCCTCCGAGGTCTTGCGTTCGAGCGACTCGCGGAAGGCCGTCTCCACGTCGCGCTCGGCCTCGCCGCCTTTGGCCTCGGGCAGCTCGTAGAGGTTCTGCAACGCGCGGCGCGCGGCGCCGGCCGCGTTGATCTCCTGCACGGCGAGGTGCCGGAACTCCGCGCCGCGGTAGATGACGTGCGTCAGGCCCTCCTCGAAGGCGCGAGCGCCGTAGAGGTAGACGGCGACGCGGTCGGCCAGCATCTCCTGCAGGCGCGTCGCGCCGTGGCTCAGGCGGCGGAAGATGAAGTGGTAGGCGCGCAGGAACTGGAAGGCGAGGTTGTACCAGACGGCCTGCCCCGCCTCGCCCATCGCGTAGCCGAACGTCATCATGTCCCGCATCACGCGCAGCGCCACCTCGCCGCCCGCCGTGTCGCGGTGGCTGAAGTGGCCGTACTCGTGCGCGAGCACGGCGCGGAAGGCGTTGCGCGAAAAGCCGTTCAGCACGCCCACGCCCAGTATCAGGACGCGCGTCGCCCTGTCCTGCCGCTTCTCGGCGGAGCTGCCGCGCTCGTAGACGGCGAGGTCAGTGCCCGGCGTCACGCGTATCTCGTCCACGGGGCGCGTGCCGACCGCCGCGGCCACCTCGCGCGCGAGCCACCAGAGCCCCGGGGCCTCCTCCTCGCGTAGCGGCCGCCCCGGGTCTTCCTCCTCGTGCCTGACGAAGAAGGAGCGGATCATCTGGTAGACGGTGACGAGCGCGCCGACGCCGAGGATGAGCATCAGCTTGATGGGGATGCTCCCCGCCATCATGAAGGCGTAAAAGACCGCCGCCACCGCCAGCACGACGAGGCAGAGCACCACCGGCAGCGAGACGTAGTAGTAGAGGCCCGCGAAGTTGATGAGCTTGCGGTACGAGCGCCGCAGCGTCTCGTGGCGCGCGCCCGTCAACTCCTCCGGGTCGGACGCCTCCACCGTCTTCATCGTCTTCTTCGAGAAGACCTTGCCCAGGACAAAGAGCGCCAACAGGCCCACCGCCCAGGCCGCCGCCGCGTAGAGCACCCAGAAGACGTAGCGCCAGACGCGCGCGCGCGTGCGCACGCCCGAGTTGAGGAACTGCTCGGCCGCCTCGCGCGGCAGCCCCTTCGCCTCGGCCTTCAACATCTCCGACTCGGCCTTCGCCCAGTCCTCGTCAATCGCCGCGAGGAAGGCGGCGAAGTAGTACGTCGCTATCTCGCCGGGGAACTTCCGTTCGAGCGTGGCGACGGCCTCCCGGAACGGGGCCTCCCGCCGAAGCTCAAGGGCCAACTGCGCGACCAGCGCCGGGTAGTAGAACTCCTCCGACGAAGAGATGCGGTCGGCCTCGACGGCGAGCTTGAACGCGCGCTCCGTCTCCGCCTCCGAAGGCTTGTGGTGGGGAGTCACAACGCTCAGCGCCTGCGCGAGACTGACGAGGTTCTCCGGCGTGCGCTCCAGCTTGACGGCCTTCTCGATCAGCGCCATCCCCTCTTCGCGCCGCCCCGTCACGGCCACCGCATACCCCCCGCGCCTGAGCGCCGGCGTGAAGTCGGGCGCGGCCTTCAACACCTCCGCATAGAGGCGCGCGGCCTCCGCGTGGTTGTTGGCGTCGAACGCCTCGGTCGCGCGCTTGAAGGTCTCGACCGACGCGGGCGCGTCGCCGCGGAGCTGCTCCCAAATCTGCTGCTCCTTCTGCGCGTCGCGCTGCCGCGCCTGCGCGGGGGCCGGGAGCAGGAGGAGCAGGAGGAGGCACGGGGTAAGGATGTTGCGGGGGTGCATAAACTGTCCTTTCAGAAAAAGAGGTGAGCCCCGGGGCCTTCGGTCGGGGGCGAGGCCGGGGCTCGGAAAGGGTGGGACGCGCGGGCGCGGGATTTAAGCCTCGACGCCCGCGGCTCGTTACGCGCCGAGTCGGCGCAGCATGACGGTCTCGCTCCTCCTCGCCAGCGCCTCGCGCGCCTGCTTGACCGGCCACGCGAGCTTCCAGCTCATCAGGAACGCGCCCTTGAGGGTCGGGCGGTAGACGCCCGCCGCCTCGTCGAGGAAGAGGTAGCCGAACTCGGCCTGCCTCCCGTAGGTCTTCTCGAAGGAGTGCAGGAGGTGCAGGTGTTCCGTCCCGCGCGTCGGGACGAAGGGCTCGGCCGGCGGTCGGTGCCTCTCCACGAGCCGCCTGTGCGCGCGGTGGAGCGTCTGCGGGTGCTGGACTCCGGGGAAGCGAAACAGCCGCTTCTTCGGGTGGGGTTTAAAGACGAAGGCCATGCCGCAGTTGTGCGTGCCGAGCTCGTCGCCGTTGACGAACTCGGTGCAGAACTCGACGTGGCGGCTGAAGGACTGAACCGGCCCCTTCCCCTGCAACTCGAAGGCGGCCGCGCTCTCCCTGGCCGACTCGTTAGTCAGGAGGAGCGCGCGTATCTCCGTGCGCGCCGCCGCGTCCGTCACACGCACGTAGGCCGCCGGGGCGAAGCCCAGCGGCGCGAGGCAGGCCGCGACCCGCCCGAAGTAGGCCGCCAGCTCCGGGCAGAAGGCGTCGGCTCCGACCTGCTCGACCTCCGGGCGGGCCGACTGCTTGTGGACGAAGCGCACGACGAGCGGCGCGATGCCGTACGGGAAGACGACGAACCCGAAGACGAGTATGACGAAAATGGCTGTGAACATCGGCGGTCTCCGCGCCGGTCGGGCCGGCGGCTCCTACGGGCTCAGTCGTCTCCCTCCGCGCCGAGCGCCTGCACGCTCTCCTGGCAGCCGCGCCTGGTCGCGCTCTGGAGGGGCGTGTCACCGTCGCGCGACTTCAGGCTCGCGTCCGCGCCCGCGCCGACCAGGAGCCGTACGATGTCGGCGTTGCGGCACTCGACGGTCGCCAGCCAAAGGGCGGTCGCGCCTTGCTCTTTATTCCTGATGTCGAGGTCGGCGCCGGCGTCGATGAGCGCCTTCACGACATCAGTGTGTCCGCGCTGCGCGGCTATCGTCAGTGCCGTCTCACCGCCCACCACCTGATCCACGTCCGCGCCTTCTCTGATTAGTTTCCGCACCGTGCTCGCGTAGTCGCGCGACGCCGCGTCCAGCCACTCCCGCGCCTCGTTGTAAGCCTCCGCGTCCCTGGTCGTCAGCTTCGCCCCCGCGGCCCTCGACTCGTCGAGCGACAGCAGGCGGAACGAGTCGAGGAACGTCTCCTTCTCCTTGTAGAGCGCGCCCGTGACGGGCCCGACGACGCTGATGAAGTAGAGGCGCGGCGGCACGAGGTAGATTCTGAAGGTGTGGTACAGCGGCCTGCGCCCCTTTACTTCGTCGGGCGGCGTGCCTTCCATTTCAAGACCCTGATAACCGTCGAGCGTAATGCTCTTCCGGCTGAGAGGCTTGAATTTCACGCCGGCCACGACGCTGTCCGCGCCCGCGTCCAGCATGCCCTGAGCGTGCTCCTCAAAATCCGCGTTGGTGAGGTCGGCCGTGTAGCGCCCGTAATCGAAGTAGCCGATCGCGCACTCGCCGTTCGCGCCCAGTTCCGCGCTCATCAGCTTCCCGGGCACCGGCCCCATGCCCGAGACATTAATCGTCATCTCTTTCACGACCGTCTCGCCCGGCATCCGGACGGCGAACCCTTCGTGAGCGGGCTTGTACTCCCTCCACGCCGGCTCTTTGTTTGCCGCCGCGCCCCGCAGGTAGATGAAGGAGCTGCCGCCGACGATCAGCAGCAGCAGCAGGAAGAAGAGCGGGGCGTTTAGAGAGGAGCGTGCAGGCCGTTCCTCCCTCGGCCCTTCGTCGTCCCAACGCGCGGCAAAGGGCGCGACGGGTGTCGCGCCCTCCGAAGCCGGCGTCCACGCGTTAGGGTCGCGCGGCACTTCTTCCCCGGACGACAGGCCGCAGCGTTTACAACAGGCGGCGGCCGAGAAATTTATCAGCCCGCACCGAGGGCATTCCCAGCTACTCATTGCTCCCTTGCCTTCCCGGTCTTCCGTGAGGCCCTCGCGTCGGCGGGCCGGCGTGGCGTGGACGCCGCCGCTGAGGGGCGGCGCGCAGGTTTAGCTCTTCCGCAGTTCGGTCAGCACCTGCTTGGCGACCGACTTGAGCGTGTCGAAGACGCCGTTGCCCTTGGCGGCGATGGCCTCGTGGACGGGCTCGTCCTTGCGCCGCAGCTCGGCCACCATCTCTTCGGCCGGGATGACGTTCGGCAGGTCGCGCTTGTTGAGTTGCAGCACGTAGGGAATCTTCAGAAGGTCGTAGCCGTTGGCCTGTAGGTTCTCCTCAAGGTTGTAGAGCGACTCGATGTTGGCGTCCATGCGCTCGTCCTGGCTGTCGGCGACGAAGACGACGCCGTCCACGCCCTTCAGGATGAGCTTGCGCGAGGCGTCGTAGAAGACCTGCCCCGGCACGGTGTAGAGGTGGAAGCGCGTCTTGAACCCGCGGACGGTGCCCAGCTCCAGGGGCATGAAGTCGAAGAAGAGCGTCCGGTCGGTCTCGGTCGCGAGCGAGATGAGCTTGCCCTTGGCCGTCGGCGCGGTCGTGTCGTAGATGTATTGCAGGTTGGTCGTCTTCCCGCACAGCCCCGGGCCGTAGTAGACGATCTTGCAGTTGATCTCTCGCGAAGCGTAGTTGATGAAAGTCATGGCACTCCGGTGACGATTGAGCTTTGAGCTTTTAGCTTCCGGCTGTTAGCTAACTGCTTCCCGAACGAGTGGCTTGGCTAACGGCTAAGGGCTAACAGCTAACAACTCACTGAACTAACTGAAGAGGCTGTCGATGTCGTCGTCGGTGATCTCGGCGAAGAGCGCCTCCTCGCGTTCGCGGCGCTCGGCGGCGAGCCGTTCGAGCTCCTCGAAGAGGGCGGAGAGGTCGCGCGACGCCTGCTTGACGCGCAGCTTGACGAGGCCGAGGCTGGAGCGCTCGTCGAAGACCACGACGAGCAGGACGCGGCCGATGATGCAGATGTGGATGCTCTCGCGCTCGCCCTCGTGCGAGAGCGTGGGGAACTCCTTCTCGCCGATGAGGCGCGCCATCCCGCCCGTGGCGGCGACGTTGCCGGCCGCCAAAGACGCCAGGCTCGTGGTGTCGAGGTCGCCCACGTCTCCGTGCGTGGCGATCTGCTGGCCGTTCTTGTCCACGAGAAAGACGACGCGGGAGAAGGATTCGAGACGCAGCTTGCCCAGGATGAGCCTGAGCTGTTGGAACTGCTGCTCGTGCATTATGATAGGCGTGTCTGTCATTCGTACACTGGCTCTCTGTCTAAGCAGGGTCGGACTTTGGGTGAGCGCCGGGGCGGGAATCCGGTCTGTCCGCCGTCGAGCTTAAATGAAGGAATAGGGGGCTTTGCCTTGGCTCCGGCGGTTGTGGACGTGGGCCGGGACGCTCTCCGCAAAAGGCCCGGCGACACCAGAAGAACTCTAGCATATGGCCAAAGATGACTTCAATAGTTTTTCTTTGGCCCCCTTTGTTTAACCTCTGAAGAGACCCTGCCAATCCCCTTAAATCCTACTTCCCCGTTGATTTAGACCATCTCGTGTGTTAAAGTGCCGGAGGTCGGCGGCTTCCTTCTCCCCAGGGGAAGCGTTCTCTGAAAAGCGAGTGCTTCGCATGAGCGATCCAGTCATCAAGGGTGCAAAGAGAAGCTCCTCCCGCTCTGCACCGCCTAGCGCTGCTCACAAGGCACCGGCCAAGGGTCGCAAGCTGACCGCGGCGGCCGCGAAGCCGAAGCCGAAGCGCGCGGCGGCCGCGAAGCCCCCTGTGCGAAAAGCCGCCCCCGCCAAGTCATCCAGCTCTAACAACAAATCGAGCAAGCCATCGCGCCCGTCCGCCAAACAGGCGGCGGCGAAGCCCTCCAAGAAGCCCGCGGCCAAGTCCGCCCCGGCCGCCAGGGCCGCCGCGAAGTCGCACGCGACGCCCTCGAAGGCGGCGCCCGCGAAGAAGGCGGCGGCCAAGGCTCAGCCCGCCAAGGGCTCGCCTGCCAAATCTTCCAAGCCGGCGGCCGCCCCGCCGAAGCCCGCCCCCAGGCACGCGCCCGCCCCGCCCCGCCAGCCCTCGCGCGACGAGGCGGCGGCGCTCAAGGCGTTCGAGCGCGCCCACAAAGATTTCACGCGCGGCAACTTCGCCGCCGCCCGCGAGCACTTCCGCGCCCTCATCGAGCAGCACGCGGGCGTCTCGGAGGTCGCCGCGCGCGCGCGCACCTACCTCAACATCGCCGAGACGCGCCTGCGTAGCGAGGCCGCGCTCCCGCGCGACCCCGACTCGCTCTACGACCGCGGCGTCATCGAGCTGAACCGCGGCGACTTCGTCGCGGCGCAGGAGCTTTTCGAGCGCGCGCTCAAGCGCGACCCCGAAGCGGCCGACACGCACTACGCCCTGGCGGCGGCGCGCGCGCGCCTCGGCGCGGTCGAGTCGGCGCTCCAGGCGCTCGAGCGCGCGGTCGAGCTGAAGCCCGTGCTCCGCGTCCGCGCGCAGGCCGACGCGGACCTGTCGCTGCTCCGCAACGACCCCGAATTCGAGCGGATCGTCTTCCCCAGCTCGCGCCCGTAAGACACGTCCGTGCCACAGCCCCACCCTCCCCCGCACGCCCAACTCCTTTGAAAGCCTCCGTCTTTCAAGTATGATTTCACACACCGGCGCGGGCCGGCCCCAGTTTTACCCAGGAGCCCCGAAGGATTTGCAGTCGAGCATGGAGAGCGGCCTGAAGCTCGTCGCCATCGGCGGCGGGACGGGTCTGTCTACGGTCCTCTCGGGCCTGAAGGAGCTTGTGGGCGACCACGCGCGCGGCGACCTCTGGCTCGAATCGCTCTCGGCCATCGTCACGGTCTCTGACGACGGGGGCAGTTCCGGCCGCCTGCGCGACGAGTTGCAGATGCTCCCGCCGGGCGACATACGCAACTGTATGGTCGCGCTCTCCGAGGACTCGACGCTGCTCTCGCGCCTCTTCCAGTACCGCTTCCGCGGCGAGGGGGGGCTGGGCGGCCACAGCTTCGGCAACCTCTTCCTGGCGGCTTTGACGGAGGTGACCGGCGACTTCGTCGAGGCCGTGCGCCTCTCCTCAGAAGTCCTGGCGAGCAAGGGGCGCATCTACCCCGCGACCCTCAACGACGTGCGGCTCGTGGCGCAGCTCGAAGACGGGCGCGTGGTGCGCGGCGAGACGAACATCACGGCCGCCCGCTCGCCCATCCGCCGCCTCTCGCTCGAACCCGAGCAGTGTCTTCCTCTTCCCGAGGCGCTCGCGGCCGTCCGCGCGGCCGACATCATCACGGTCGGCCCCGGCTCGCTCTACACTTCAATCCTCCCGAACCTGCTCGTGGCGCGCGTGGCCGAAAGTATCGGCGAGTCGCAGGCGGTCAAGATCTTCATCTGCAACCTGATGACGCAGCCCGGCGAGACCGACGGCTACACGGCGCGCCGCCACCTCGAAGTCATCAGGGCTTACGCGCCCGAGATCGAGTTCGACTTCGTCGTCGTCAACGACCGGCAGATCAGCCCCGGGCAGGCCGAAGCGTACGCCGCCGAGGGCGCGCAACAGATCGGCCTGACCGACCACCAGCTCGAAAGGGAGTTCGGCCGGGAGGCCGAGATCGTCCGCGCCGACCTGCTCGACGAAGGCGAGAAGGTGCGGCACAGCCCGCAGAAGCTCGCGCGCGTCATCCTCGCCTGCTACGAGAAGGCGTGCGCGCGCTCCGCCGTCGGCGTGGCACGCTGAAGCGAACCTATGGAGAGACAGACGCCACAACCCTCGCCGCTCCCCTCCGCGCCGCTCGACATACTCATCCTCGCGGCGGGCTTAGGCACGCGCATGCGCTCTTCGACGGCGAAGGTCTTGCACAAGCTCGGCGGCCGGCCGCTCATCGCGCACGTCTGCCGCACGGCGTCTGCGCTGGTGAAGGGCGAGCGGCCGGTCTACGTCGTCGTCGGGCACCAGGCCGAAGAAGTCAAAGAGGCCGTGCGCGCGGAGCTGGGCGAGGGCGGGGCGGTCTTCGTCATGCAGACCGAGCAGCGCGGCACGGGCGACGCCGTCTTCGCCGCGCGCGGCGTTCTGGGTGAGGCGAACTCCACGCTGCTCGTCCTCTCGGGCGACGTGCCGTTGGTTCGCGCCGAGACGCTCGGCTCGCTCGTCCACCAGCACCGCACGCACCGCGGGCGCGGCGCGGCCTGCACCTTGATGGCCGTGCGGCTCGAAGACCCGACGGGGTACGGCCGCGTCATACGCGACGAGGAGGGGCGCTTCGACCGCATCGTCGAGCAGAAGGACGCGACGCCCGAAGAGCGGCAGGTCAGCGAGATTAACGTCGGCATCTACTGCTTCGAGACGCGCCTCCTCTTCCCCGCCCTCGAACGCGTGAAGCCCGAGAACGCGCAGGGCGAGTTCTACCTGACCGACGTGCCCGGCATCCTGCGCGCCGACGGCGAGGACGTCTCCGTCTACACCCACACGGACGCGCGCGAGGTTTCGGGGATAAACACGCGCGTGGAACTCTCCGAGTTCGAGCGGATACTTCGGCTGCGCACGCTGCGGAGTCTGATGCTCAACTCGGGCGTGACCGTCATCGACCCGCAGCACACCTACGTCAGCCCCGACGCGCAGATCGGCCGCGACACGACGCTCCACCCGAACGTCCACGTCGAGGGGCGCACCGTCATCGGCGAGGGCTGCGAGATCGGCCAGGGCTCGCGCATCACGGACTCGCGCGTCGGCAACGGCGTGACGGTCAGAGACCACTGCGTCATCGTTGACAGTGAGGTCGCAGACCATTCCGTCGTCGGCCCCTTCGCGCACCTGCGGATGAACGCGCGGGTCGAGGAGGGCGCCCACGTCGGCAACTTCGTCGAGATGAAGAAGTCGCGTCTGGGGTCGAAGTCGAAGGCGAACCACCTCACCTACCTCGGCGACGCGGACGTCGGCGAGCGCACCAACATCGGCGCCGGCACCATCACCTGCAACTACGACGGCAAGAACAAGCACCCGACCGTCATCGAGCACGACGTGAAGATCGGCTCGGACACGATGCTCGTCGCGCCCGTCCGCGTCGGCGCGCGCTCGGTGACGGGCGCGGGCGCGGTCGTCACCGAAGACGTGCCGCCCGACACGCTCGTCGCGGGCGTCCCCGCCAAGGTCAAGAAGAAGCTGCCCCGCGAAGAAGAAGCACCCGCACCCGAAACTCAAGTCAACGAAGAAGAACTGACCACCGTGAACCGTGAACCGTGAACCGTGACAAGAAAGAGCGGTCGATTAGCACTGTCTTTTACTTGTCGCGGTTTACGGTTCACGGTTCACGGACTTTCACGGTTTACGTCCCAAAGGAAGCAATCATATGTGTGGCATCGTCGGATACGTCGGAAACAAGCAGGTCGTGCCCGTCATCCTCGACGGGCTGAGGAAGCTCGAATACCGCGGGTACGATTCGGCGGGCATCGCGGTCGTCGATGAAGGGCACCAGCTCGACATCCGCCGCGCCGAGGGGAAGCTCCGCAACCTCGAAGAGGCCATCCGCCTCAAGCCGCTCGACGGCACCTACGGCATCGGCCACACGCGCTGGGCCACGCACGGGCGGCCCACGGAGGAGAACGCGCACCCGCACCGCGACTGCACGGGCCGCGTCGTCGTCGTCCACAACGGCATCATCGAGAACTACATCCAGCTCAAAGACCGCCTGCGCAAGAGCGACCACGTCTTCGTCACCGAGACCGACACCGAGATCGTCGCGCACCTCGTCGAGGAGTACATGAAGGAGGAGGAGTCGTTGGAGAAATCGGTCGGGCGCGCGGTGCGCGATCTGCGCGGCATCTTCGCCCTCTCCATCATCTCGACCGACGAGCCCGACACCATCATCGCAGTCCGCCAGGGCCCGCCCGTCGTCATCGGCCTCGGCGACGGCGAGTACTTCGTCGCCTCCGACGTGCCGCCCATCCTCCAGCACACGCGCGACGTCTTCTTCCTCGGCGACGGCGAGCTGGCCGTGCTCACCAAGGACTCGGTGCGCGTCACGGACTTCGACGGCAACGCGGTCGAGCCGCACACGCAGCGCATCACCTGGGACCCGATCATGGCCGAGAAGGGCGGGTTCAAGCACTTCATGCTCAAGGAGATTTACGAGCAGCCGCGCGCGGTCAGAGACACCGTGCAGGGGCGCATCTCCCTCGACAGCGGCCGCGTCTACATGGACGAGATGGACATCACGCCCGAGGAGTTCAAGTCCTTCGACCGCGTGCTCGTCGCCGCCTGCGGAACCTCCTGGCACGCGGGGCTCGCGGGCAAGTACATGATCGAGCAGTTGGCCCGCGTGCCCGTCGAGGTCGATTACGCCTCGGAGTTCCGCTACCGCGACCCCGTGATGACGGAGCGGACGCTGCTCGTCGTCATCTCGCAGTCGGGCGAGACGGCCGACACCATCGCGGCGCTCAGGGAGGCGAAGGAGCGCGGCTCGAAGGTCCTGGCCATCTGCAACGTGCAGGGCTCGATGATCACGCGCGAGTCGGACGGCACCATCCTGACGCACGCGGGGCCCGAGATCGGCGTCGCCTCGACGAAGGCCTTCACGTCGCAGATGATCGCGCTCTACCTCTTCGCGATGTACCTCGGGCAACTGCGCGGCACGCTCTCCGAGGAGGAGTCCAAGCGCCACGCGCAGCAGTTGGCCGAGCTGCCCGTCAAGATCGAGCACCTGCTCTCGGAGTCGGACGAGCTGGAGGAGCTGGCGCGCGAGTTCCACCGCGCGACCGACTTCCTCTACCTCGGCCGCGGCATCAACTTCACGGTCGCGCTCGAAGGCGCGCTCAAGTTAAAAGAGATCTCCTACATCCACGCCGAGGGCTACCCGGCGGGCGAGATGAAGCACGGGCCGAACGCGCTCATCGACGAGCGCCTGCCGGTCGTCGTCGTCAACCCGCGCGAGGAGGGCGACAGGGCTTCGGAGCTGCGCTACGAGAAGACGCACTCGAACATCGTCGAGGTCAAGGCGCGCGAGGGCGTCGTCATCAGCGTGCTCACCGAGGGCGACGAGATGTCGGCGAAGGTCTCCGACCACGTCATCGAAATCCCGGAGTCCTCCGACCTCCTCTCGCCGATCCTGGCCATCATCCCCCTGCAACTGCTCGCCTACCACATCGCGGTGCGCCGCGGCTGCGACGTAGACCAGCCGCGCAACCTCGCCAAGTCCGTCACCGTCGAGTGAGGGTGAGGCCGTAGAAGGGATAAAACTCCTAGACAAAGAGAAGAAAATGTATGAGACTCCGGCGAGCTTTCCTACCTCGCCGGAGTCTTTCCGTTGGGGGGCCGACTAACACTGAACTTCACCGTCGGGGAGTTAGAACGCGATGAACCGCTTCGGAGCACTCCTACAGCAAATGCACCTTACCCACCACCCGGGCAATTTCACCGGCCGCCTGCGATGGGTGAGACACCTAAAGCACCTGCTCTTAATCATCCTCGGGGGCGTCTTGGTGCAGGTGCTGCACCACTGGTGGGTGGGCACCCTAAGTAAGACGTGGCTACTGGCCGCGGTGTTGGTCTTCTCTCTGGTCAGCATCTGCTTCATGTTCGCCCTGGTGCTTGAGGAGATGGAGAACGTCCAGCAGGCGGTTCAGACTCAAACCAGGTTCATCCCTCTGGACGAATACGGCTGCGACAGGCTGTACGCGGAGACCGCGAAGATCGTCGCCAAGGCCAAGGAAGGAATCTTCGCGGTCAACTCTTTCCTGAAAGAGGAGTTCAACGCCGGCGAGGATTCGCGCGCGATGTATTTCAACACCCTGATAGAAAAGAGTCATCAGGTCAATTACGTGCGCATACTTCAGGTCGACGAGGGTGAGTCCGTTTCGGAGATGTTCAACCCGGATTACATTGAGCACTTCAAACACATGATCGCGAGGATCGACGCCACTGACCGCACCATAGAGCTGTTAAGGGTGCGGCCAAAGTACCCCAACACGTTTCTGATTATCGACGACGACTGGCTGATACTTCAGTGAGCGACCCGCCCTCCGAGGCCCCTACCTCTCGCGAGAAGAATGCTCGGCAACACTTGTATAAGCTACGCGGCATCTTGATCGTACACGACCCAAACCATTACTTCCTCAAAGACTTCCAGATGACCTTCACAGTACTTCATAACCACGCCCAGAAAATCATCACGGAAGGCGCGCTTGGTTAAGCGCACCCTCGCCGAGCCGGTCGCCGTCGAGTGAGCGGCGCAGGATTACCGGGGCGAGAGAAGGCCCGGCGGTCATTCGCCGGGCCTTCTCTCGCCCCGCCTTTACAGTGCGTGACTACTCGCCGTCCTCCTTCACGTACTTGAGGGGCGAGTCAGCGAGGAGCCGGCGCAGGGTCTCCATCTGCTCCTGCGTGCTGTCCTTCATCCAGCCGGCGGGGGCGACGGCGGAAGCCTCCTGGAACTTCTGCTGCGCGCCGGCCTCGTCGCCGACGCCGAGCAGCCCCTCGGCCCACGTCGCGAGCAGCCAGTACTTCTGTTCGTCCGACGGCGGGCCGCCGCCCTTCATCTCCTCCGCGCAGATGTCTATGACCTCGCGGCGGACGCGCTCGGCCTGGACGAAGTCCGCGACCGCCTCGGCGCGGCTTTTGGCGTGGGCGGCGCGGACGTTGAGGATGAAGGCGAGGTTGATGCCGTTGTAGTAGTCGTTGCGCAGGTAGAAGCCGCGCTCGTAGCCGCGCACCGCCTCGTCGAGGTGCGCCGTGTCCTTCGCCGAGTCCCACAGGCGCTTGTGCACCGCGCCCCACAGCCCGAGCGTCTCGGTGTCGTTGGAGGTCGCCGGGTCGAGCGTCAGGAGCAGGCCGCGCGCCTCTTCGAGCGCCGCCTGCGGCGTGGGCAGCTTGCTCTTGTAGGTGGCGAGCGCGAGCTGCTGGACGATGTAGGGGTCGTCGGGCTTGTCGGGATTCTTCCCCTTCATCAGCGTGCGGACGGTCGAGAGCAGCGCCTTGGCCGTCACGAAGTCGCCCCGGCCCTTCGCCTCTGCCACCTGCTGCATCAGCGCGGCGTGCGTCAGGTCGGGGGCATCTTTTTCGGCGGGCGCGGCGGGCGCGGCGGGCGCGGGCGGCGCGCCGCCCTCCGCGTCCAAGTCTTCGGGCAGCCTCAGCCGGCGCAGGCGCTGGAGGAAGGTGTAGACGGGGCTGTCCACGTCGGGCTCCTCCTTCCCGACGATGGCCTGGATGGCCTTCGAGAGGTCGGCGGTGAACCTCCGCGCCTCGCTGGCGCCGATGTCTTCGCCGAGGTGCCTGTAAGTCCGGACGGTGATGTGGCCGATGTCGAACGGGAACTTGAACTTGTCCTCCGCGATGATGATGGTCGTGTAGGGGCGCAGGGCGTGGCGGACGCCGAGTTCGTAGAAGGCGTTGCAGTTGGCCGTGGACACGTCGGCGACGACCACGTCGGCCAGCAGGAGCTGCCGGTACATGGGCACGTCGATCACGCCGGAGTGCGCGATCTCGTCGGCGCGGACGCACTCCAGGCCGGCCGCCTCGACCGCCGGCTTGATGAGGTTCTCGTAAGAGGCGTTGAGGTTCAGCTTGCGTCCGGTCTCGAAGTCCACCTTCTCGCCGAAACCCATCACCACGAAGCAGGTCTTTTTCTCAGGCATGGTCAGGCTCTCCCGGTAAGGTTCTCGAAGGGCGCGGGGTGCGAAGGTCTGCCGCGCGCGCGGCGGCGCGGGCATTATCTGCCACGCGGCGCGAGAAAACAACGCCCGGCCCCGGCGCGGGCCGGGGCGGGAATAATAAAGCTTCTAAGGGGGCGGCCGACTGTGATATAGAGTCGGCCGCCTCATCGCGCCCGGGCGGAGGCACGCCACACCGAACGCTCATGAACCCGAGAGGTGAACACATGCACCACGGCACCGTTTCCCCCGAAATAGCGCAAGGGCTCGTCGCCCTCAGGCGGCGCATCGAGGCGTCGAAGGTTCCCGACTCGAAGCTCGACGAGACCATCAACATCGCCATCTGGAACATCCGCGAGTTCGGCCGCAAGAAGCGCACCCCCGCGGCGCTCCACTACATCGCCGAAATCCTGAACCAGTTCGACCTCATCGCCCTCGTCGAGCTGCGCGACAACCTGGAGGACATGGCCCGGGTGATGACCTACCTCGGCACGAGCTGGCAGCTCGTCTACTCCGACTGGATCGACGACGCGGGCGGGAACAAGGAGCGCACCGCCTTCCTCTTCGACCGCCGCGCGGTGACCTTCAACGGGCTCGCGGCCGAGATCGACGCCCCGCGCGTCAAGCAGGAGGGCGAGTACCTGGCCTCGCAGTCCTTCTGGCGCGCCCCCTACCTCTGCTCGTTCCGCTCGGGCAACTTCGACTTCCTCGCCATCGCCATGCACGCGCGCTGGGGCGAGGGCACCGAGGGCCGCCGCGCCGAGTTGCAGATGCTGGCCGACTGGATCGGCAAGCGCTTCAAGAGCAAGTACGTCGAGGACAACGACCTGCTCGTGCTCGGCGACTTCAACATCCCGAAGATCGACGACGACCTCTTCAAGGCGCTGACGAGCAGCGGGCTGCTCATCCCGAAGCAGCTCCGGCAGCTCAAGGCGGGCGACGCCGTCGTCGGCGGCTCGAACCTCGGCATGAGCGCGCGCTACGACCAGATCCTCCACCGCCCGACGGTGCCCGACAACTTCTGCAACAAGGGCGGCGTCCTCGACTTCTTCATCGACGACGCGCACATCGAAGAGCTCTTCCCGGGCAAGAACTACACGCGCGAGAAGTTCACCTACCAGCTCTCCGACCACCTGCCGGTCTGGATTCAGGTCAACGTGGACATCGACGAGTTCCGGTTCGAGCAGTTCATGCAGGGCGCGAAGAAGGGCGACTGAGCGCCTCACTCGACGGCGCGCGCGACGACGCACTTGAGGTAGAGCGTCTCGGGGACGCCGAGCAGGACGGGGTGATCCTGCGCCTGCGTGCGGCGCTCGACGAGCTGGACGCGGCGGTGCGCGTCGCGCGCGGCGTCGGAGAGGACTTCGAGGAAGAGCGGCTCGGTCATGTGGTAGGAGCAGGTGCAGGTGACGAGGTGGCCGCCGGGGTTGAGCATCTTGAGCGCGCGCAGGTTTATCTCCTTGTAGCCGCGCGCGGCGGCCGGGACGCTCGCGCGGTTCTTGGCGAAGGCGGGCGGGTCGAGGACGACGGTGTCGAAGCGCTCGCCCGCCTGCTCCATCTCGTGCAGGGCGTCGAAGACGTTCGCCTCCCTGAACTCGACGTTGGCCGCGCCGTTCAGCCCCGCGTTGCGGCGCGAGGCCGCGACCGCCTCGGCCGAGATGTCGAGCCCCAGGACGCTCTCGCAAAGCGGCGCGATGCTCAGGGCGAAGCCGCCGTTGAAGGTGAAGCAGTCGAGCGCGCGGCCGCGCGCGTAGAGGCGCGCCGCCAGATGGTTCTCGCGCTGGTCTAAGAACGCCCCCGTCTTCTGCCCGCCGAGCGGCGCGACGCGGAAGCGGACGCCGTGCTGCACGACTTCGAGCTCGCCCGGCTCCTCGCCGTACAGCACGCCCGCCTGAAGCGGCAGACCTTCCAGCCCGCGCACGCGCACGTCGTTGCGCTCGACGACCGCCCGCGGCGCGAACTCCTCGACCAGCAGCTCGACGAACAGACTTTTCAGCGCCTCCGCCCCCTGCGAGAGCGTCTGCACGACGAGCACGTCCCCGTACCTGTCCACGATGAGCGAGGGCAGCAGGTCGCCCTCGGAGTAGACGAGGCGGTGAGCGCCGGCCTCCCGCCCTACACCCTCGCGCCGCGCCGCGGCCGCGCGCAGGCGCGCGCGCCACCATTCGCGGTCAACCGCCTCGTCGCGCGCCGTCAGCAGCCGCAGCGCGATCTCGGAGCGGTCGCTGTAGAGCGCCTGCCCCACCTGCCGCCCGCGCTCGTCGCGCACGCCGACGACCGAGCCGCCCGCGGCCCCCCCGGCCTCGCGCACGTCGCTGCGGTAGACCCAGAGGTGCCCGCCGCGCACGCGCTCCGCGCCCCGCCTCGTGATGGTGACCTGCGCCTGACTCATCGGCCCGAGTGTAACAGAACCGCGAGCGGTAGCGAGCGGGTGCGTGTCGCAGAGCAAGGCCCGCATGACGGAACGCCGACCCGCTCGCTACCGCTCGCGGTTCTGTTAATGCGCCCCGCGCCTTGAAATCACACCGCCCGAGTTGTAGCCTAAAGGCATCGGTCTTAGCCGGAATTTAAAACCAAGTCACGGAGGAGAAACTCTGATGCCAGAAGTCGGAGACGTGGCCCCGGACTTCGAGCTGCCGAGCCATCTTGAGAAGGGCAAGAAGGTGAAGCTCTCGGACTTCCGCGGCAAGAAGAACGTCGTACTCGCATTCTACCCGCTGGCGTGGACGCCCGTTTGAACGGCGCAGATGCCTGCCTACGAAGCCGACCTCGATCGCTTCAGGCAGTACGATGCCCAGGTCCTGGGCATAAGCGTCGATAGCGTCCCGTGCAACACCGCCTGGGCCAAGTCGCTCGGCGGGCTCAACTACGACCTGCTGAGTGACTTCGAGCCGAAGGGCGAAGTCGCCAGGGCTTACGGCGCGTACCGCGCGGGGGACGGCATCTCCGAGCGCGCGCTCTTCATCGTTGACAAGGAAGGCAAGCTCGCCTACGTAGACATCCACGACATCGGCGACCAGCCCGACAACGAAGACCTCTTCGAGGTGCTCCGCAAGCTCTAGGCGACCGAGCGCTATGTCAACCACAGACCGGCGGGCCGCAGGCTTTCGAGGGCTTGCGGCCCGTGACGCTTTAGCGACACAATTGGGCTAACCTCCGGGGCACAAAGTCACAGTAAGGGGTATCGAAGTCATGGCGCTTTCGAGAAAGTGTGTGCCGTTCACGCCGTTCGACGGCGAGCTGTCGAAGGCGACGGTCGCCATCGTCACCGCGGGCGGCGTCCACCTCAAAGACCAGGAGCCTTTCAACACGGCGGACGAGCTGGGCGACCTCACCTTCCGCGTCATCGCCGACGACGCCGACACGTCGCAGTTGATGGTCAGCCACCACCACTACGACCACACGGACGCCGACCAGGACATCAACGTCGTCTTCCCGCTCGACGTGCTGCGCGACCTGAAGCAGGAGGGCTTCATCAAGGACGTGGCAAAGAAGCACGTCGGCTACATGGGCTACACGATGCAGCTCAAGGCGATGTACGAGGGCACCGCGCCCGAGATCGCCAACGAGATCGACCGCGGCTCGCGCGCCGACGTGGTGCTGCTGACGGGCGGTTGACCGAACGTCTGCCACCGCACGGTCGTCGCGGTACAACGCGAAATCGAGATGCGCGGCGTCCCGACGGTGCTCATCACCGTCAGCCCCGAGGTCTCGGCGCAGATGCGCCCGCCGCGCGCGCTCTACCCGAAGGGCTTCAAGCCGGGCAACAGCACGGGGCGGCCCGGCATGCGCGAGCTGCAACGCTCGGTGCTCCGCGACGCGCTCCGGCTCCTCACAGAGAACACGCGCCCCGGCCAGTTCGTCACGCGCGAATACCCGGACTACGGCGAGCAGTACGAGCCGACGAGAGTGAAAGCTGGAAAACCGTGAACCGTGAGCCGTAAACCGTGACAAGAAAAAGCCGTGAACCGTGAACCGTAAACCGTGACAGGTAAGAAGTGGTTTTTATCTTGTCACGGTTTACGGCTCACGGTTCACGAGCGAAGCTTATGAAGACCATCGGAATAGTGACCGGCGGGGGCGACGCGCCGGGGTTGAACGCGGTGATCCGCGCGGCGGTGAAGACGGCCGTCGGCGAGTTCGGGATGCGCGTCTTCGGCATCGAGGACAGCTTCGAGGGCTGCCTGGGCGCGACCCGGGTGCGCGAGCTGAAGGCTTCGGACGTGCGGGGCCTTCTGCCGCGCGGCGGGACTATCCTGGGGACGCGCAACCGCGGCAGCTTCGTCGTCCGTCAGAAGGACGGCACCGCGATGATGCCGGACGAGGTCTACCGGGAGGCCATCGAAAACCTCGGCCGCCTCGGCATCGACGCGGTCGTCGCCATCGGCGGCGAGGGCACGCTCGCCATCGCCTACGAGTTCCACCGCCGAGGCTTCCCCGTCGTCGCCGTGCCCAAGACCATCGACAACGACCTCGCGGCCACCGAGCTGACCTTCGGCTTCATGACCGCGCTCGACATCGCCACCGAGGCGCTCGACCGCCTCCACACCACGGCCGAGTCGCACGACCGCGTGATGGTCTTGGAAGTCATGGGCCGCCACGCCGGCTGGATCGCCCTGTACTCGGGGGTGTCGGGCGGGGCGGACGTGATACTGATTCCGGAGATTCCCTTCTCTACCGAGCAGGTGGCGAAGAAGATTCGCGAGCGCGACGCCTCGGGCTCGGAGTTCACCATCATCGTCGCGGCCGAAGGGGCCAAGGAGGTCGAGGGCGAAGTGAGCTACCTCGATGAGGGCGACCGGACGAGCGCGGCCCGGCTCGGCGGCCTCGGGCACCGCCTGGCGGCGGAGCTTTCGGAGCGGACGGGCAAGGAGGCGCGCTGCGTCGTCCTCGGCCACATCCAGCGCGGCGGGAGCCCGAACGCCTTCGACCGGATGCTCGCCACCAACTTCGGCGCGTCGGCCGTCCGCGCGCTGGCGGGCGGGCAGACGGGCGTGATGGTCGCGCTGCACGCCTCCCACGTCCGCACCGTCGCGCTCGAAGAGGCCGTCGCCACGCTCAAGACCGTCCCGCCCGAGAGCCAGCTCGTCCGCAGCGCGCGCGATGTCGGCATCTCCTTCGGCGCGCCCGACGAGGATAGTTTCCATCAGAAAGAGCCGTGAACGGTGAACCGTAAACCGTGACAAGAGAAGGACAGGTTTTATCTCGTCACGGTTTACGGTTCACCGTTCACGCTCTTCCCACTTAGGTTATAATCCCGCGGCCGGGACAAATTGGAGGAGAACGTCAGTGACGGATGCGGTGAAGCAGAAGTTGCAGCAGGAACTCGACGAGCTGGATCAGGAGCTGCGGGTCGAGCTGCCGAAGCAGATCAAGACGGCGAAGGAGTGGGGCGACCTGCGCGAGAACGCCGAGTACCACGCCGCGCTCGCGCGCCAGCAGTTCGTCCAGGCGCGCATCCAGCAGTTGCGCCAGCGCCTGAGCGAGGTCTCCTCCATCGACCTCTCGAAGGTGCCGCGCGACAAGGCGGCCTACGGCTCGACCCTCGTCCTCTACGACGCCGAGCGCGAGGAGGAGGTCACCTACCGGCTGGTCACGCCCGAAGAGTCCGACCCGAACAAGGGCCTCATCTCCACCACCTCGCCCGTCGGCCGCAGCCTCATGGGGCGCGAGGAGGGCGACGAGGTGACGGTGCGCACCCCCGCCGGCGCGCGCAACTTCGAGATCAAAAAACTGACCACCCTCCACGACGAGGCCGGCGCGGGCGGGGAGGGCTGAGCTTCAAAATTCAACCGCCGAGAGACGGAGACGCGGCTCATGCGATAAGTCCATAAGCTGCGTCTCCGTCTCTCTGTGGTTAATTCCCTCCCGCGCCTGATGGCTACCTTGACAAGCGTTCCGGCGCGTTCCTATGATGAATCGTCATTCATTCGGGGCGTGCGCCGGCGTACGCTCTCCTGAAGGTTAAAGAGCGGGAAGAGGGGTCCATAAGAACTTGTTCGGGGCGAGCATCGGACGCGGCGCGAGCCGGATCATCGGGGCGATGGTGCGGGGGCTCGCGCGCCGCCGCATCAACCCGAACGCGCTGACGGTCATCGGCGTCTCGATCAACGTCCTCTCGGGCGTCCTCTTCGGGCTCGGCCACTTCTTCTGGGCCGGCGTCATCCTCATCGTCGCCAACCTCTTCGACATGCTCGACGGGCAGGTGGCGCGCCGGACCGGGCAGGTCACGCGCTTCGGCGGCTTCCTCGACTCCACCCTCGACCGCGTCTCGGACATGGCCGCCTTCGTCGGCCTGATGACCTTCTACGCGCGCGACACCGAGCTGCACTCGACCCTCAACGTCCTGCTCGCCGGACTCGCGCTGGTCGGCTCCGTGCTCGTCTCTTACGCCTCGGCGCGCGCCGAGAGCCTCATCCCGAAGTGCGACGTGGGCTTCCTGCGCCGCCCCGAGCGCGTGGTGCTGCTCATCATCGGCGCGCTCTCGACGCACCCCGGCTCCGAGAGCCTCTTCGCCAACCGGATGCCGGCCGTCCTCTGGATTCTCTGCGTCGGCTCGTTCTGGACTTTCGCCTACAGGGTCTATCACACCTGGAAGGAGCTGAACCGCGTGGCCGAGGAGCCGGGCCCGGCCCCGGCCGAAGCGACGCCCACCGAGCCGGGCGGCACACCCCCGAAGGCCGCGGGCGCATCCAACGCCGACGCGGGCCGTCCCGTGCGCGCGCGCCGCCCCGACCCGCGGCCCGCGCTGACCAAGGGGGAGTGAAAAGAACGTGAACGGTAAACCGTGAACCGTGACAAGAAGGTCTTGACTTATCCTGTCACGGTTTACGGTTCACGGTTCACGCGCGAACGGAGTGAGCGAACATGTGTCCATGCTGCGGCGAGGGGTTTGAGGGCGGGCTTGAAGGGGCCTGCGCGTCTTGCGGCGCGCGGCGCGTGGGGCCGCCGCTGGCGCCGCCCGAGCGGGTGCTGCCCTCTTACGGGCACGCGCTCGCGGTCTCGGCGGCGGGGCTCGTCCTGCTGCTCGCGGCCCTCGCCGCCACCGTCGGCGCGCTCCTGGAGTTCGAGGAGTTCTCGCTCGCCCCGAAGACCCTGCTGCGCGCGGCCGAGACCGCCGCGTGGCGTCTGAAGTGGACGGCGCTGCCGGCGGGACTCGTGCTCGTGGCGGCGTGCGCGTGGCTCTGCGCGCGGATGCGGCGCGCGCCCTCGCGCTTCGTCGGGCACGCTTACGCGCGGGCGGGGTTCGCCGCGGTCGCCGCGGTCACGCTCGCGCTCGGGGCCCTCATCGGCGTGACCGTCCCCGAGCGCCTGCGCATGCGGGAGCTTGCGCGCCGCGCGGCCGAGAACGCCGTGCTCTACGAGACAGACCTCGCACTGGCGCGCTACCGCAAGCGCTTCGGCACGTATCCGGCCGCGTTGACAGACCTGCGCCGGCTCGAAGACCCCGACGGCCGCGTCGCGCGCCTGCTCGCGGTCATCGCCCCGGGCGAGTACAAGGCCGAGACCGACATCGCCTCGCTCTCGACGGGCCGCCCCAAGGCGCGCGGGAAGCGGCGCGCGGCTGCCGCCGCCGACACCACGGACGCCGGCATCGCACTCACCAACTACGGGCTGACGCTCCCGGGGCGCGACCGCGTGCTCGGCACCGCCGACGACCTCTACATCCGCGACGGCCGCATCCGCGAGGAGGCCCCGTCGGCGACGTTCGTCAAAGCCTCGGCCGCCACGCCGACCCCCGCGCGGGCCCGCACGAACTGAGCGCCGGCGATTCCCCCCGACAAGGCTTATGGGCATCCGCGACTTCTTCAAGCGCAGCAAGACCGACGACGAGGCCGAGCGCCGCAACAGCCTGCTCCGGGCGGGGCGCATCACCGAGGGCTCCATCTTCGACGTCATCACCGACGAGGCGGGCGACATCACGCACGTCTTCTACAACTACGAGATCAACGGCGTCGAGTACGAGTCGTCCCAACTGCTCGACGCCGGCCAGCGTCAGCGCTCCGCCGACTACTTCCCCGGCGCACGCGTCACCGTCCGCTTCAACCCGCGCCAGCCGGGGAACTCCGTTGTGGTATAAGAGTCGTAAACCGTGAGCCGTAAACCGTGACAGGATAAAGACCCGCTCTTACTTGTCACGGTTTACGGTTTACCTTTCACGGCCTTCTTTATGTTCAAAAAAATTCTCATCGCCAACCGGGGCGAGATCGCCGTGCGCGTGCTGCGCGCGTGCAGGGAGCTGGACATCTCGCCGGTCGCGGTCTACTCGGAGGCGGACGCGGCGGCCCTGCACGTGCGGCTCGCCGACGAGGCCCACCTGCTCGGGCCCGCGCCTTCGGCCGAGAGTTATCTGCGCATCGACCGCGTCGTCGAGGCCGCGCTCAAGAGCGGCGCGGAGGCCGTCCACCCGGGCTACGGCTTCCTCGCGGAGAACGCGGCCTTCGCGCGCGCGGTGAACGAGGCGGGGCTGGTCTTCATCGGGCCTTCGCCGGAGGCGATGGAGCTGATGGGCTCGAAGACGAGCGCGCGGCGCGCGGCCGAGGGTGCGGGCGCGCCCGTCGTCCCCGGCACGAACGACCCGCTCGACTCCTTAGAGGAGGCGCGCGAGACGGCCGCGCGCGTCGGCTACCCCGTCATGCTCAAGGCCACGGCCGGCGGCGGCGGCAAGGGCATGCGTCTGGTGGCCGACGAGTCGGAGTTGCCCTCGGCCTTCGACACCGCGCGCTCCGAGGCGGCCTCCGCCTTCGGCGACCCTTCGGTCTACATCGAGAAGGCGGTCGAGCGCCCGCGCCACGTCGAGATTCAAGTCTTCGCGGACACACACGGCAACACCGTCCACCTCGGCGAGCGCGAGTGCTCGATTCAGAGGAGGCACCAGAAGGTCATCGAGGAGTGCCCTTCACCCATCAACGACGCGAACCTGCGCGAGGCGATGGGCGCGGCCGCCGTCCGGATAGCGCGCGCGGCCTCTTACGTCGGCGCGGGCACCGTCGAGTTCCTCGTCTCGGACGTGACGCGCGACTTCTACTTCCTTGAGATGAACACGCGCTTGCAGGTCGAGCACCCCGTGACGGAACTCGTGACGGGCTTCGACCTCGTGCGCGAGCAGATACGCGTCGCCGCCGGGCTGCCGCTCTCCTTCACGCAGGAGGAGGTGGCGTGGGCGGGCCACGCCGTCGAGTGCCGCGTCTACGCCGAAGACCCGGAGCAGAACTTCATGCCGAGCCCGGGGCTCATCACCTCCCTGCGCCTCCCTACGGGGCCCGGCGTGCGCGACGACGGCGGCGTCTACGAGGGCGCGGAGGTCTCCATCTACTACGACCCGATGATCTCGAAGCTCGCCACTTGGGGGCGCACGCGCCTGGAGGCCATCGAGCGCATGCGCCGCGCGCTCGACGAGTACGCGGTCGGCGGCATCAAGACCACGCTCCCCTTCTTCCGCGAGGTCATGCGCGACGCAGAGTTCGTCGCGGGCCGCCTCGACACCGGCTTCATCTCCAGCTTCAACGAGCGCCGCGCCGCCGCCGCATCGAAGGACGCGCCCCCCTCCGACGAAGAGACCGCCCGCCGCGACATCGCCGCAATCGCCGCCGCGCTCCGCTACTCCGAGCCCGCACGCGACGGCTCACAACCGACACCCGCCGCCCCCCCGAGCCGCTGGAAGCTCTCGGGCCGAGAGGCGCTGCACCGTTCGAGGATTTGAGGGTCTTTAGAGACATGAGGCTGAACGCGGAGATTGACGGCGAGAAGGTCGCGCTGGAGGTGACGCGCGAGGGCGGGCGCGTGTCGGCGGAGGTGGGCGGGCGGCGCTACGAGTTGGAGGCGCGCGGGGTGGGCGCGGGCGAGTACCTTCTGATCCGGGGGGGGCGCGTGTACGAGTGCCGCGTGGGCGCGGAGCCAGGCGCGGAGGGGCGCGGGGCCTTGCGCGTGTCGGTGGGGGCGCGGGAGTACGGCGTGCGGCTGACCGACCCGAAGCACCTGCGCGGGGCGGGCGCGGGCGCGGGCGAGCAGGGCGGGCGGGCGCAGATAAAAGCGCCGATGCCCGGCAAGGTCGTGCGCGTGCTCGTCGAGGCGGGCCAGGCGGTCGAGTCGGGTCAGGGCCTCGTCGTCGTCGAGGCGATGAAGATGCAGAACGAGCTGAAGTCGCCCAAGTCCGGCCACGTCTCAGAGCTGCGCGCGGAGGCCGGCGCGACCGTCAACGCGGGCGACGTGCTCGTCGTCGTCGAATGAGAATGACAGACCTCCGCGTCATCCTCTGGGACATCGACGGGACGCTGCTGCACTCGCGGCGGCAGGGCGCGTTCAGGGAGTACATGCGGCCGGCGCTGGTGCGCGTCTTCGGGACGGCGGGGCGGATGGACGAGATGGTCGTGTCGGGGATGACCGACCTGCAAATCTTCGCCGAGGCGCTGCGCGACGAGGGGTACACGGCGGAGCAGATTCGCGGCCGCCTGCCGGAGCTGATTGAACTCTTCGTCGGGGGGATGGAGCGGATGGCGGCCGGGGGGGAGATGTTTCAGGAGCTGCCCGGCGCGCGCGCGGCGCTCGAAGCCCTGGAGCGCGAGCCGCGCTACCTCAACTCGCTGCTGACGGGGAACGTCGAGGCCGCGGCGCGGCTTAAGCTGCGGCTGGTGGGGCTCGAAGGGTTCTTCCGTCTGCCCGGCGCGTTCGGCGAACTCTCGCACGACCGGCGCGACCTCCCGGCGGTCGCGCGCGAGCGCATCAGCCGTCACCTGAACCGAGACCTCAGTCCCGACCAACTCGTCGTCATCGGCGACACGCCCAACGACATCGCCTGCGCGCGCCACTTCGGCGCGCGCGCCGTCGCCGTCGCCACGGGGCGCAATCAAACGCCCGACGGACTGCTCCGCCACTCACCCGACGCTCTCCTCCCGGACCTCGCCGACACGGAACTGCTGCTCCGCACTCTCGCGGGACTCTAGAGCGGTTTGCGTTTGAATTTAGCGACAACCGTTTAGAGGCGGGCTCCGCCCGCCGGCCCATGTAACATCGGAACTTGGGCCGGCGGGCGGAGCCCGCCTCTAAACGGAAGGTAAAGGAATAAGGGAGCCGCTCTAACCCCGCGCGCGGCCCGGCGCTGTTTCGGACAGGTCGAGCTGTTGTGATATAAGCGCGGTCTATGAAAATCAAACGTCGCGACTTCCTGCTCGCCTCCTCCTCGTCCGCGCTGCTGCTGACGCGAGTGCCCGCCGCGGCACAGAACCGCCGCGCCCCCGCCGCCCCGAAGGCGATGCCCGCCGCGGGCAGCGAGGTCTACGTCTACACGACGGCCGAGAAGACCGGGCACAGGCTCTCGCCCACCGACACGCTGACCTTCAAGCCGATGGGGCAGCCGCTTGAGACGCAGGTCTGCGTCTTCGTCGATCCGGCGCGGACGTACCAGACGATACTCGGCATCGGCGGCGCGCTCACCGACGCCTCCGCCGAGACCTTCGCCAGGATGCCGGAGGACAAACAGCGCGAGATACTCGACGCCTACTTCGACCCGCAGAAGGGCATCGGCTACACGCTCGCCCGCACCAACATCCACAGTTGCGACTTCTCCAGCGGGAGCTACACCTACGTCGCCGAGGGCGACAGGGACTTGAAGACTTTCAGCGTCGAGCACGACCGCCGCTTCCGCATCCCCTTCATCAAGCGCGCGACGGAGGCCGCGGGCGGGAGGCTGACGCTCTACGCGAGCCCCTGGAGCCCGCCCGCCTTCATGAAGGACAACAACAACATGCTCCGCGGCGGGAAGCTCAAGCCGGAGTTCTACCAGCCGTGGGCCGACTACTACGCGAAGTTCATCAAGGCTTACCAGGCCGAAGGCGTGCCCGTCTGGGGCGTCTCCGTCCAGAACGAGCCGATGGCGACGCAGCGCTGGGAGTCCTGCATCTACACGGCCGAAGAGGAGCGCGACTTCCTGAAGAAGCACCTCGGGCCGACGCTGCGCCGCGAGGGCTTAGGCGACAGGAAGATCATCGCGTGGGATCACAACCGCGACCTCATCTACCAGCGCGCGAGCACCATCCTCTCCGACCCCGAGGCCGCGCGCTACGTGTGGGGCATCGGCTTCCACTGGTACGAGCCCTGGAGCGGCGGCGAGCCGATGTACGACAACGTGAGGCGGACGTACGAAGCCTTCCCCGACAAGCACCTCGTCTTCACCGAGGGCTGCAAGGAGAGGTTCGACATGGAGAAGGTCGGCGACTGGAAGCTGGGCGAGCTCTACGGCCGCCAGATGATCCACGACTTCAACAACGGCACGTCGGGCTGGACGGACTGGAACGTCCTGCTCGACGAGACGGGCGGCCCCAACCACGTGGGCAACCTCTGCTTCGCGCCGCTGCACGCCGAAACGAAGACCGGCCGCCTCATCTACACGAACTCCTTCTATTACATCGGCCACTTCTCGAAGTTCATCCGCCCGGGCGCGCGCCGCGTCGTCAGCTCGCCGAGCCGCAGCGCGCTCCTCTCCACCGCCTTCGTCAACCCGGACGGCAGCGTCGCGGCGGTGGTGATGAACGGCGGCGACAAGGAGGTCAAATACTTCCTCTGGGTCGGCGGCCTGGCCGCGGAGGTGACGAGCCTCCCCCACTCCATCCAGACGCTCGTCTTCTGAAGGACTGAGCAGCGCAGGCGGACGACGCCGTCGGGCCGCGCGATGTACCCGACGGCGTCCGCCGCGCGGCAGTAGACGATCTTCCTCACGCGCTTCCCTCCGACGACCTCCCGAAGGGGTCTCTCTTCACCACAGCCTTTTCGACGGGTACGCGTCGAAGGCCGCGTCCGCGCCGATGACCGGCATGCCTTCGACGACGGTTTGCGCGATGAGGAGGCGGTCGAACGGATCGCGGTGGTGGAAAGGTAGGGTGGAGACGACCGCCGCGTGCGCGACTTGAATGCCCAACAGCTCGATGCCGTTCAGGCTGAGCTACTGCGGGATGAGAGCGTCCAGAGGGGCGGAGAGTTTCCCCAGGCTGACTTTAATCGCCATCTCCCAGAGGCTGGCGACGCTCAGGAAGCTCTCGTTAGCTGCGTCTTCGATGAGGGCGCGGGCGCTCGCGCTCGGGTTCGAGCTGCCCATGATGAACCAGAGGAAGGCGTGAGTGTCGAGCAGCAGCCTCATCTCTTGTACTCTTCAAAATCTTCAAGCGGCTCCTCGAAGTCCTCCGACATCCGGACGAGCCCTTCGGCGCTGCCGAACCGAGGGCGAGGTTTGGCGCTGGCTACCGGAACCAGCCTGACCAGATGGCCGTCCTCGGCGATGATAACCTCCTCGCCTTTGACTGCCGCCTCGATCAGTTCCGGCAGGCTCGTCTTCGCCTCCTCGATGCTCACTGGTTGCATACGGTCGTCACCTCTCGGCCGGAGGATAGCACAGCGAACGGGGGTTGTTTAGGTTGAGTCAGGGGCGGTGGAAGCCGCGCTCGATGTCGCGCTTGGTGAGGCGGAGGATGGCGGGGCGGCCGTGGGGGCAGGTGGTGGGCGAGGAGGTGAGTAGCAGGCGGTCGATGAGCCAGCGCATCTTCTCGTGCGTGAGCGGCATGTTGACCTTGATGGCGGCGTGGCAGGCGAGCGAGGCGGCGACCTCGTCGCGCAGGGTCGCGCGCGCGCGCCCGCGCTTCTCGGCGTCCACGGTGTCGAGGATTTCGGCGAGCAGGTTGCGCGCCTCGGCGGGCGGGAGGTCTGCGGGCACGGCGCGGACGGCGACCGTGCGGCCCGAGAGTCTCGTCAGGGAGAAGCCGATGCCCTCCAGCTCTCCGGAGAGTTCGTCGAAGGCGGCGGCCTGCGCCGGCGTGAGGTCGAAGGTCTCGGGGACGAGGAGCGACTGCGACTCGGGGCGGCGCGCCTCTTCGAGGCGGCGGTACTTGTCGAAGAGGACGCGCTCGTGCGCGGCGTGCTGGTCGATGAGCAGCAGGCCCTCGGCGTCGGTGGCGAGGATGTAGCTCTCTTCGAGCTGGCCGAGCGGGCGTATGTCCGGCGTGAGCTGTTCGGGCGCAACCCCGCGCACGATGTTCGCGGCCGAGTTGAGCGGCGGCAGCTCGACCGCGGGGCGCGCCTCCCCGCCCTCTTGTTGAGGGGGCCGCGGTCTGACTTCATCCCGACGGAGAACGGCGGCACTCTCGTCTTCGGCTCGCGGGCGCTCGACATTCGCCCGAGTCACGCCGGCGCTGCGCGCGACGACGTCGAGCGCGGACGGCGAGGGACGCTGCCCTTCGTCCGCCGCGCCGGGCTTCCACGGCGACTCTTCGGGCGCGGGCGTCCAGCCGAACTCGATTGACTCCTGCCGGACGGCGGGCTCTTCCGCAACGTCGGGGCGCGCGTCCGACGCGGCGTCGCTCAGGGAGGAGGAGACCGGCGCGTACTCGCCGCCGTGCGGGCTTGAGCCTTCGACTTCCCTGAAGCCTTCGGCGGCGAACTCGTCCCCGTTCGGGTCAGCGGCGAAGCTCGCGTCGTCGCGCAGGTAGCCTCCGGCGTAGAGCGCGGCGCGCACCGCCTCGCGCACGGCGTCGGCGACCGCGGAGGCGCGGCGGAAGCGCACCTCGGTCTTCGCGGGGTGGACGTTCACGTCAACCTCTTCGGGCGGGACTTCGAGGAAGAGCAAGGCCGAGGGGTAGACGCCGTGCGGGAGCACCGTGCGGTAGCCTTCGGTGAGCGCGCGCGCGACGAGGCGGTCGCGGACGTAGCGGCCGTTGACGAAGAGGTACTGCGCGTCGCGCGTCGTGCGCCGCGCGCGCGGGGCCGAGACGAAGCCCGAGACCCGGCCGACGCCTTCGGAGCCTCCGGCCACCGCCAGCAGGCTTTCTATAAACTCGCCGCCGAAAATCTGGTACGCGCGCTCGCGCAGGGAGTCGGCCGTGCCGGCGCGCAGGACTTCGCGGCCGTTGTTCGTGAGCGTGAAACTGATCTCGGGGTGCGCGAGCGCGTAGTGCGTGACGAGGTTCGTCAGGTGGAAGCTCTCGGTCGCCTCGGAGCGGAGGAACTTGCGGCGGGCGGGGACGTTGAAGAAGAGGTCGCGGACGGTGATGGTCGTGCCGCGGGGCCTGGCGGCGGGGGCCACGTCGCGCATGCGGCCGCCTTCGATGAGGACGCGCGTGCCCTCCGTCTCGCCCTCCTGTTGAGTGACCAGCTCGACGCGCGCGACCGAGGCGATAGAGGCGAGCGCCTCGCCGCGGAAGCCGAGCGTCGAGACGCGTTCGAGGTCTTCGGCCGTCGTGATCTTCGAGGTGGCGTGGCGCTCGAAGGCGAGGACGGCGTCGTCGCGCGTCATCCCCTCGCCGTCGTCCGAGACGCGAAGTAAACGACGGCCGCCGGCCTCAACGTCCACCTCGACGCGGCGCGCGCCGGCGTCGATGGAGTTCTCGACGAGTTCCTTGGCGACCGAGGCGGGGCGCTCGACCACCTCGCCCGCGGCGATCTGGTTGGCGACGTGGTCGGAGAGGACGCGAATCTTGGACATGCGCTTTGCAGTGTAACGACTCCGCGGGGGTTCGCGCAAAAGCATTAACCACGGAGACGCAGAGGCACGGCCTGTCGAGCTATCTCTTCAAAGCCGTGTCTCCGTGCCTCCGTGGTTAACTTTCTTGTCGCGGCTTGCGGTCTTTGACCTCGGCGTGGAGGAGTTCGGTCGTGTGGTCGGTGATGCTGGCGCGGGCGGGCTCGAAGGACTGCTCGCGGAGCAGGGGCCCCGTGTTCGGCGCGGCGTCGTCGAGCGCGCTGGCCGGGGCCTCTGCGCCGACGCCCTTCGTCGGGTGAAGCGACGAGAGGGCGGAGACCAGCACGGCGATGAGGCCGATGACGGCCGAGGCGACGCCCACGAACTTGAAGGCTTTGCCCGGCATGAAGGCCGTCAGCAGCACGCCGACGAGGATGACGACGACGCCCGCAAACAGGCAGCCCATCGCCTCGGGCGCGGCGCCTCGGCCGGCCGCGCGCGCCGCCGGAGCGCCGCCGGCCGAGAGGTGCTCGGCCAGAGCCTTCGAGACGGGCTCAAGGTTCATGCCGCAGTTGCGACAGAACCTGTGCTCGGTCTTCGTCTTCGTTCCGCAGTTCGGGCAGAGCATGTGAACTTATACGGAGGCGGCCGGGGCGCGGTTCGGGCTTAGAGGTAGACGACCTGGTGGTCGTTCGTCGAGAGGTCGATGGCGTCGTGAATCCACCCGACGAGGTAGCGGCCGTGGCGCGCGAGAAGGCTCGTGACGTTGACGTGCCGCTCCTGCAACCCCTTCTCCGGGTAGAGGGCGGTCGCGGCGCGCTCCAGTTGACGGAGCACCGCGCGGTCGCGGCGCATCTGCGCGCGGTGGAAGCGCGCGCGCAAGCCTTCGAGCTGGTGCGCGATCTTGCGGCGGCCGCCGTCGAGCGCGTCCGAGAGCGTCGGGTCGAAGTCGCGGAGCTTCGCCCGCAACTCGTCGAGCGCGCGCGCGACCGCGGCGTCCGTCGCGTCGAAGGCCCCCGCCAGCTCGCCGCCGAGGTGCCCTTCGACGACGCGCGCGATGACCGGGTCCAGGCCGCCGAAGAAGTCTTCCAGCTTCAGCCCGTAGCGTTCGAGCGTGCGCCCCGTGCGCCGCTCGACGACCGTCAGGCTCGCGCGGTGGAGGATGGGCGTCGCCGGGCGGCCTAAGATGCGGTAGCTCGCGGCCGTCTGCGCGAAGTAGGCGACCTCGGCCGCGCCGCCGAAGTAGACGACCGTCGGCAGCAGGTAGTCCTGCACGACCGCGCGCAGCGTGACGTTGGGGCTGAAGCGCTCGGGCTCGGCGAGTGCGAGCGCGGACAGCTCTCCGGCCGTCCACTCGTGATCGGTTCCCTTCGCGCGGTAGAGACCTGCTTCAGTTCTCGTGAGCGCGCGGCGCGCGCCGTCGTCGATGAGGAAGAGCGGGAAGGAGTCGGGCGAGGTGTGCACCTGCGCGTGGTAGCCCTCTCGTTCAAGCTCGCGCGAGCGCGCGTCCGTTGCGGCGGCGATCTCCGCGCCGAGCCGCGCGGCCTCCGCGTAGAGCGGCGCGGCCAGCCGCTTGATCGAAGCGTCCAGGGGGTCGAGCAAGACCAGCCCGTACTCGCCCGTCAGCGCCGCGAGCATCCGCGCGAACGCCTCGCCGAAGGTGCGCCCCGGCGCGTACGCGTCGCGCACGAGCGCTTCGAGGTCGGGCACGAACTCGCTCGAAGGCGTCAGCTCGCAGAGGCGCTTCGTCGCCTCCTCAATACTCTCGTCCAAGCGGACGCCGCCGACCTGCTCGCCCTCCCTGTGTAGCTCGACGGGGACGCCGACGGAGGCGAGCCGCCCGTCGCACGCGATGACCTCGGCCGTCTGCACCTCCTCCCAGTCGTGATCTTCGGTCGCCATCCAGAAGACGGGCACGGCGTCTGTGCCGCGCGCCGTCAGACACGCGGCCAGCTTCACGGCCGAGAGCGCCTTGTAGAGCGTGTAGAGCGGCCCCGTAAAGAGCCCCGTCTGCTGCCCCGTCACCACCGCGACCGAGTCCTTCGAGCGCAGCCGCTCGACGTTCGCCAGCGTCTGCCCCGAAGCGTCCCAACGCCTGTTCGACTCGCGGAGCGCGTCGGCCAGCGCGTCGCGGTCGGTCTTGTAGGCTTCGAGCACGCGCGCGCGCCGGCCCGCAAGCTCGTGGTGGAAGCGCACGGCCTCGGGGTAGAAGCGCCGGAGCGACGTGGGGTCTTCGAGGTATTCGAGGAAGAGGCGCGACTGGCCGGGGACGCGGCGGAACGGCAGGCGCTCGACGCGCAGGCCCGCGCCCTCGGGCGTGCCGTGACATGCGGGTTCAGTCGTGGTCACACGCTTCTCGGCTCCTCGCGCCGGCGGGCTTCGGAAAGTTCAACTCGCGGGCGGGGCATTATACCGACCGCCTCGGAGGGCGCGCAAACAGGTGCCGCGCGAAATGTTTTCGCGCGCGGCGCCATCCGTCTTTGAAAGGAATCCCCGCCGGACGGTGCGTTATCAAACGGATGCTGTTCTGCTTCGCCCCCGCGGGTTCTGCCCCGACCGCCGGGGGCCGTCTTCCAACTTCCTTCATGTCAAGGAGAAACCTATGAGAAGGCTGCTCAGTCTGACGGTGACTCTGGCCCTCCTCCTCCCCGGGCTCGTCGCGCTCTCGGCGGCGCCCGCGCGCGGGCAGGAGGTCGCCTCGGCCGGTAATCTCGACGCACTCCGCCGGCAGTACGAACAGATGCTCGCCGTCGAGCGCAACGCCGCCACCCCGCCCGAGGTTCGCGAGATCAACCGCCCCTTCCTCGAAGAGCGCCGCGCGCAACTCGCCGCGGCCATCCGCAACCGGATCGCGGCGCTCAACAAGTACCGCGCGGCGGTCGCGCTCACGCTCGGCGACGACGAGAAGCGCGTCATCGACGGCTCGGTCGCGCGGCTGACCGCGGAGCTTCGGGCGCTGCTGCCCGAGGCCGTGCCGGCGTCCGGCACGACCGCGCGACGCTCACGCCGGCCCGCGCGCGACAACGCCGCCGCCCCGCCCGCGCCCGTCGTCGAAGCCTCCTTCGACGCTCCGGCGAACGCCGGGCCGGCGGAGCCCGCGACGCCCGAGCCCGCGGCCCCGCACAGGGCCGCCGCGTCCATCGAGATCGTCTCGCCCGCGCGCGACCGCGTCGTCCACACGTCCGAGGTCGAGTTGGAGGTCAGCGTCAACGACGACGCAATCGACGACCTCATGGTCGCCGTCTACACGCCCGCCGCCGAGAAGCCGAAGACGGCGCGCGTCTTCGAGTTGAAGCGCAGCGACCGCGGCCTGAAGTCGATCGTCGTCGCGCTCACGAAGGGCGACAACCGCATCGAGGTCAGCGACCTCAAGCGCAACCAGGTGGCGGCGGCGCGCACGCTCACCTACGCGCCCGACGGCGACGTGCTGAACGCTCCCCAGCAGACCGCGAACGCCACCTCCCCCAGCTCCGGCCCCCCCGTCAAAAGCCTCGTCATCCAGAAGCTTGAGGCGGCGGGCGACCTGGCGGCGGCGGACAACACCAAGGTGGTCATCTGCGGGCAGCTCCAGCTCGCCTCGCTCAACCGGACGTTCGCACTCATCAGGTCTACGCCCGCGCTCGGCGACCTGGCGGCCCGCTTCAGGCCCGCCGACGCCGACCCACGCAGGGAGGGCCACGACCAGGACCGCGACCGCGACGACGGCTCGGGCGGCTTGGACTTCCTCATCGCGAGCCAGCTCAGTGACGATTGCACGTTCAACGACAAGGTGCACCGCGACGGGTTGCAGCGGACTGCGGCCATCGACCTTCTCAGCGCCGTGCTGCTCAGGCTCAACCCCGACCTCACCCCGAAGCCCACGGAGATCAACCGGGCGGCGCTGCGCGACGAGACGGCCTACCTGCTCGAAAGAACGTCCAGCTCGGCCCGGGTCAGGAACCAGGCGCGCAGGATGCGCGGGGCCGAGGCGGCCTCCGGGGAGGGTGGAGGGGCCGCCTCGGCGGCCGACCAGGCGGCCGACCAGGCGGCCGACCAGGCCGTCGCGCAGTACGCGCAGTTGCAGACGAATTCCGCCTTCTCCAGCCTCTCGGCCGACACCATCAGGAAGCAGATTGTTCTGCTCCAGCAGTACCTCGGCAACGTCGAGGTGCGGCTGACGCACGACGGCAAGGTCATCGACCAGACGCTCACCGACCGCGACGGCAACTTCGTCTTCGTCATCAATAACCCGGCGGATACAGACAACAAGGAGTACGTCATCTCTACCGAGGGCGACCAGCACTTCACCACGCGCGCCTTCCTCAAGAACGCCGTCGCCGGCAAGCGGCTGCGCGTCAACCTCGACATCGAGGACAGGCCGGTCAGCCTGCTCGCGCGCTCGCTCATCGGCTTCGACCAGGCGGGGGCGGCGGCGGCCAAACGCGAGTGGAGCTACTTCTTCAACTTCTACGTGAGCAAGAGCTTCCCCTTCAAGCAGGCCATCAACCCCGACTTCGGCGAGCGCCTGCGGCTGTGGGGCGACTTCCGCATCAACAGCGTCCCGCAGAAGACTGACGTGACCAGCGCGACCATCGCCAACTTCGCGGGCTCCGGGTTCGTGACCGGGCTCCAGAACCTCCAGGTGAATCAGGTGGCGAACGTCTTCGAGTTCCTCGGCGGGGCGGAGTTCCGCCTGGCGGGGAACAACGCGCTGCTGCCGAGCTTCTCGCGCGACACCAAGCAGAAGTTCACGCTCTCCTTCATCGCCTCGGGCGGGTTCATAACCCCGCTCGACCCGACGGGGACGACGCCGACCATCTTCAAGGTCTTCGACGACGCGCCCGGCCTCCCGCCCCAGGCCAAGGGCAAGGAGTTCGTGGCCTTCATCCCCGTCGACCGCGACCGCTTCTTCCGCCAGTACTACGCGGGGCTGCGCGTGCAGACCTTCTTCTTCAACAAACACAACATCCCGCTCCAGCGCTTCCCGGCGCAGTTCGACGTGACCGTCGGCCAGAACGAGTTCGTCACGGGCGGGCGACTGCACGGCCCCGTCGTGCGGATGGAGGGCTTCTTCCCGCTGCCCTTCGAGAACGCCAAGTTCATCAACCTCTTCGCCACGGCGCAGATGATCCCGGGGCGGCCCAACATTGCCACGCCGCTCATCCTCCAGGGCGCGCCGGAAGGCACGACCGTCCCGGCCTCCAACATCCTGCTCCTCGGCGTGCCGCAGCCGAACCGGGACCACTACCGCATCGGCGTCGCCTTCGACGCCATACCGCTGATTAAGCGTATCCTCCAGCCGCCCGTCCCGAGCGACGGAGCGAATCGGTCTAACGACTAAGGGCGACCGCCACGCCGACCGGGTCAACACACGGCCGGCCGCACGTCACGCGTGTGCGGCCGGCCGCCCTCTTTCCAACGCCGCGCGTTTGCATTAAAGTCCACGCGGGCGGCCCGCGCCGCACAGCCGCCCCCGCACTCTTCAGCCCGGAGAGAGTCTCATGTCACGACAAGCCGAAATCCCGCTCCACCTCTGTCAGGTGCTGGAGGAGGAATACAACAACCTGCACGGCACGTTCGACCCGGACGCAGACGGGCGGGTCGAGCTGGACGGCAGGACGGTCGCCGTCGGCCCGGGCTGGCGCTTCGACAAAGGGCACGTCGACTTCGACGAGCTGCGGAAGGTTGTCGAGCGGGCCGAGGGGCGTAAGGAGCGGGCCGAGGCGCGCAGGCGAGCCGAGCAGCAGGCGCGCGAGGCCCGGCAGACCCGCGCCGGCCGCTGGCTCCGCGGGCGCTGGGCGGCACTCAAAAACTGGGCGCGCGGGCCGCGCGCGATGCCCGAGAGCCTTGAGCACGAGCTGGCCGACGACCTCGCCGCGCACCTCGCGTACATGCGGCCGCGCCTGCTCGAAGGGCTGAGGGAGGTCGAGCGGCTGCGGGGGCCGGAGGAGGCGCTGGGGCGCGAGCTGCGGGCGCTGGACGAGGCGTGGGAGGAGGAGCGGCGGAGGCTGGAGGACGCCCGCCGGAAAGGGGGCGGCGAGCCGCAGGCCCTCGCCGAGCACCCGGGGCGCTTGGCGCTCGTCGCGGAATTGGCCGTGCGGCAGGCAGAGCGTTCGGCCTCAGAGCGGCAGGTGATTGCACAGCTCAACGAGCTGATCGACCACCACGACGAGGAGGTCGGGTTTTTCGAGAGGAGGTTCTTCGAGCGGCTGCCGATGCGCGACGAGACGCGCGAGCTGTTGCAGACCGGCTGGCAGGAGCAGCGCCCCGTCTTCAAGAAGGGCGACCTCGAACGCTTCCGCCGCCTGCTGCTCGAAGACGCCTTCCCCGCCGTCTTCGTCCGCGCCTACGACGTGAGGCTGGCGCGCGTGCTGCGGGCCATGGCGCGGCAGAAGCAGGCGGCGCTCTGCCTCTCGGGCGGGGGCATCCGCAGCGCGACCTTCTCGCTCGGGGTGATGCAGGGGCTGGCGGGCGAGCGCGCCGAGCAGGTGGACGAGGAGACGGGGCGCAGGCCGAGCCTGCTGGAGCGGTTCGACTACCTCTCGACCGTCTCGGGCGGCGGCTACATGGGGAGCTGGCTGACGGCCTGGGCGCACCGCCACCCGCGCGGCCTCTACGGCGTGGTTGACGCCCTCTCGCCGCGCGACATCGCCTCGAAGCTTGAGCCGGAGCCGGAGCCGCTCCGCCACCTGCGCGACTACAGCAACTTCCTCACGCCGCGCCAGGGGCTGCTGACGGCCGACACGTGGACGTTCATCGCCATCTACGTCCGCAACCTGCTCCTGAACTGGACGGTCTTCATCCCGCTGCTGCTCGGCTGCCTGATGGTGCCTCGGCTGCTGGTGGCGCTCGTGCAGGTGGAGGCGACGGCGTGGTTACAGACCCCCGCACTAGTGCTCGGGACGCTGCTCGGCGGCCACGTCATCGCCTACATGCGCCTGAATCGCCCGAGCAACAGCGGCGCGGTCAATCCCGCCGGCTTCTGGGCCAGACACCGCGGCCAGAGCAGCTTCCTCAAGTGGTGCCTGCTGCCGCTCGTCGCCGCGACCATTCTGCTCACCTGCTACTGGGCTTGGGTGAGGGAGCACGGCATCCGGCACGACGAGACTTCGCTCTACACGCTCGTCGTCTTCGGCGTCTTCGGCCTCGTCGTCGCCGCCCTCGTCTGGACGCTCGTCACGGCCCGCGCCGTACACAGGCATTGGAACATCCACCCGTGGCAGGAGGTCGTCGGCTGGCGGCTGGGCAGGTGGGGGCGCACGCTCCTCGCGTCCCTCGCGGCCGGCGCGCTCGGCGGGCTGGCGCTCTTCGCGGGGTCGTATGTCTGGGAGCAGGTGCGCGCCTTGCTCGGCCCGCCGCCGCCCCCGTCGGCGGAGCCGGATCACTTGCCCGGCTTCCTGCTCTTCGGGGCCGCGCTCGGCCTCGTCGGGTCGGGCCTCTACCTCTCCTTCGTCTGGCGCTCCTGGTGGAAGGCGCAGAAGTGGAGGGCCTTCCTGCAAGCCATCCCGGAGGTCTTATCGACCGTGCTGGCGGCCGTCATCGGCGGGTGCATCCTGTACGCGGTGGCCTCGCGGGTCTTCCCCGACCCGGTAGCCGACCCGGTCAAGCCGGTCGAGGCCAAGCAGGCGGTCGAGGAGAAGACGGAGCTGAGCAAGGTCGGCGGCGTGAGCCTCTCCATCGTCGCGTCGCAGCCGGCGCCGACGCCACCGCCGAAGCTTGAGCCGACGACCGAGTTTTACGCCTGCTTCGCCGGGCCGCTCTTCCTGCTCACCTTCCTGCTGGGCGTGACGGCGTTCGTCGGGCTGACCAGCTCTGAGTACGCGCCGCCGCTCGGGGGGCGCGGGTCGGGCGGGCACGACCTCGGCCCCGCGGAGCGGTTCGTCTCGTGGGTGCGCTCGAAGGCGGCGAGCCTGACGCTGCTGGACGAAGACCGCGAGTGGCTCGCGCGCTTCGGCGCGTGGGTCATCATCGTGATGATCGCCTGGATGTTCTTCACGGTGCTGGTCGTCTTCGGCCCGCTCGCCTTCTTCCCGAACTGGAAGATCATCACGCCGTTCGGGACGGTGACGAGCATCCTGACCGTGCTGGCCGCGCGCAGCGGCAAGACCCCGGCCAACCCGAAGCTGGCGCAGTCGCTCTGGCAGACGGTCATCCTGCCCAACCTGCTTGCCTTCGGGTCGCTCGTCTTCGTCGTCTTCCTCGTCGTCGTCCTCTCGTTCGCGACCAGCGCGCTCCTGAAGTGGCTGCCGACGCTGGCCGGCGAGGGCGGCCTGAGGGAGACGCTCGGCGGGCTGCCGCTCGTCTCCTACCTGGCGGGGCTCTTCCCGCTCATCCCCGAAAAGACGTACATGCAGTTCGTCCCCGCCGACATCTCGTCGTCGGACGCCGAGGCGTTCCTGCGCGTCGCGCACTACCCGCCGTTCCTCTACCTGCTGGCGGTCACGCTCGGCTTCTTCGCCGTCGGCCGCCTCGCCTCGCGCGTCGTCGACCTCAACAAGTTCTCGCTGCACGCGGGCTACCGCAACCGCCTGATGCGCGCCTACCTCGGCGCGTCGCGCGACCGCGGCGAGCGCAAGCCGAACCCTTTCACCGGCTTCGACCCGCTCGACAACGTCTTCATGCACGAGCTGCGGCCGGGGCTGCTCCACGAGGACGACTTCCGCAACCTCCCTGCCCTCGTCAGGCGGCTTAAGGAGGCGGGGGACGAGGTGGACGAGTACCTGCGGGGGAAGTTGGACGACAAGACGCTCTATCTGATCGAGAGCCACCACCCGGACGTCACCCCGAGCCAGACGCTGAAGTCGGCGCTCTTCGAAGACATCAACCGCCTGCTCGAATCCGAGGAGTTCCAGAACGAGGACGCCTTCGCCTCCGTCAGGATGGACTTCGAGACGGCGGCGGGGCCCGGGGCCGCCGCCCTGACCAAGGAGGAGCGGAGGCGCGCGCGTCACGTCGGGAACGCGGGCAGCATCATCGCGCAGGTGGGGCGCAGCAACTACCAGATCGTGCTCAACCGCCTCTACCTCGAACGGCACTACGGGAGGGAGATCAGGCCGATGGACTACCCGCCGCCGCCCTACAGGCTGATGCACGTCGTCAACATGGCGCTCAACCTGGTGGGGGGCGAGAAGCTGGCCTGGCAGCAGCGCAAGGCCGAGAGCTTCACGACCACCATGCTCCACTCGGGCAGCTTCCGCGTCGGCTACCGCCGCTCGCGCGACTACGGCGGCAAGGACGGCATCTCGCTCGCCACCGCCGCGACCATCTCGGGGGCCGCCGTCAACTCCAACATGGGCTACTACTCGGTCTCGGCGGCCGTGACTTTCATGCTCACGTTCGTTAACGCGCGCCTCGGCTGGTGGCTCGGCAACCCCGGGCCGGCGGGGCTCGACACCTACTACCTCGCCAGCCCGCGCCAGGCCGTGAGCCCGGTCGTTGACGAGGCGTTCGGCCTGACGAACGACCGCAACCCCTACGTGCTCCTCTCCGACGGCGGCCACTTCGAGAACCTCGGCCTCTACGAGATGGCGCTGCGCCGCTGCCACACCGTCGTCGTCGTGGACGGCTCGGCCGACCCCGAGGGCTCCTTCGACGACCTCGGCAACGCCGTCCGCAAGATCCGGATCGACTTCGGCATCGACGTCGAGTTCAAGAGCCCGCCCTTCCGCATCTACTCGCGCGCCGAGAAGGACAAGGGCAAGGTCGGCGGCTACTGCGCGCTCGGCCGCATCCACTACGAGAACGTGGACGGCCCCGGCGCTGAGCCCGGCCGCCTCATCTACATCAAGCCCGCCTTCTACGGCGCGGACGAGCCGCGCGACATCTACAACTACGCGCAGGGCAACACGAAATTCCCGCACGACCCGACCTTCCCCGACCAGTTCTTCGACGAGTCGCAGTTCGAGAGTTACCGCATGCTCGGCGAGTTCATCATCGGGGAGCTGTGGGGCGACAGGAAGCGGCCGCGGGGGGCCGGGGCGGGCGGGTTACAGCCGGGGACGGAACGCGGGGCGCAGGCGGCCGCGCCCGGCGCCGGGCCGGCGGAGGACAAGTTCCTCGACTTCTTCGAGAGGGTGAGCGCCTACGTCTCAGGGCTGGCCCCCGGCGCGGACAGGGAAAGGGGGACTTCGGAGAACGGAGGGGGCGGGGACTAGCCCCGCGGGCGGCCCGCCCGCGCCCGTTTTGACGCGCCCGCCGCGCCGTTTGCCAGCCGCGGGCGGCGCGTGCGAGGATTGAGTCGCCGCAGAACCACTATGGGCGAAGGACGACTCGACCTACTCATCATCGGCGCGGGGCCGGCGGGGCTCTCGGCGGCGGACGCGGCCGCGCGCGAGGGGCTCTCCTACCTCGTCGTCGAGAAGGGGCTCATCGCCGACACGGTCTATCACTACCCCGTGGGGCTGACGGTCTTCTCGACGACCGACGAGCTTGAGCTGGAGGAGGGGGCCTTGCGCCCCTGCCGCGAGAAGCCGACGCGCGAGGAGCTGCTCTCCTACTACGTCCGCTTCGCCCTCGAACACTCCTTACGCATCAACACCGAGGAGGAAGTTACCAGGATCGAGCCGCTCGCGCCCGAGGGCTTTCGCGTGACCACGTCGCGCGATACTTACGAGGCGGCGCGCGTGCTCGTCTGCATCGGCGGGATGGCGCGCCCGCGCCGCCTGGGCGTCCCCGGCGAGGAGCTGCCGAAGGTGCGCCACCGCTTCGTCGAGCCCTTCCCCTACGTGCGCAAGGACGCGCTCGTCGTCGGCGGCGGCAACTCGGCGGCCGAGGCCGCGCTCTTCCTCGCGGAGGGCGGCGCGCGCGCGACCTTCGCCATCTGGCCTTCGGACTGGGAGAACCGCGACCCGAAGAAGGGCTGCATCAAGCACTGGGTGCGCGGCCCGCTGGAGCGCGAGATCGCGGGGGGGCGGCTGCGCCTCTTCCTCTTCTCCGAGGTCGTCGAGATAAGGGAGGCGGAGGTGCTCATCAAAGACGCCGAGGGGCGCACCCACGCGCTGCCGAACGACGCCGTCTTCGTCCTCATCGGCAGCGACGCCGACCTCACGCTGCTGCGCGACGCGGGCGTCCGCACCGAGCGCGCGGGGCTGACGGAAATCCCCGTCTACGACCCCGACACCTTCGAGACCGAAGTCCCCGGCCTCTACGTCGCGGGCCACTTCACCAACTCGCGCCACATCAAGGAGGCCATCGCCGTCCCACGCCGCGTCGTCCCCCTCATCGCCCAATCACTGCGCGCGACGGTCTGAGGGCGCGCCCGCCCGACTCCTCTTAAACGTTGATTGAAATGCGGGAGGTCAGTTCACGCGCAGCGTTACCTGGTTGCTCTCGACGCCGCGGACGGTGACGGTGACGGAGACATCCCCCGCGCCGGAGATTCCGGGCGGGAGGCGGACGGTCACCTGCGCGAGCCAGCTCAGGTTCTTCACGCCGCCGACCGCTTCGACCGGCAGGTCGTAGACGCGGTGCTGCGAGTCCACGGCGCGCGCCGTGACGAAGGATAAATCGTCCGTCGCCGGGTTGAAGCTCAGGCCGGCGACGAGGAGCGTGACGCGGGTGCGGGCGTCGATGCTGAGGTTGCGCGTCGGGGGCGTGGTCACGTCGAAGGGCTCGGCCGTCAGCCCCACGGACTCGAAGGCGGCGGCGCGCCCCGTCGGCGCGTCGGTGAGGAGCAGCGGCTTGGGCGGGTCGTTGCCCGCGCGGCGCTGCCCGAAGGTGAGGTTGTCTATCACGGCGTTGGGCGTCGGCTCGGGCGCGTCGAGCATGATTACCAGTTCCGTGATGGGGCTGTCGCTGACGAAGCCGATGAAGTTCGAGCTGTCCCCCGCGGTCATCGTCACGCCGCCGACGTTCATCGGGCGCGCGAACTGGTCGAGGCCGACGGCGGTCGTCCCCGGCGGCAGGTAGACGGTCAGGCGCGTGATCTCGCCGATGCTGAGCGCGACGAGCCTCTTGTCGGTCGAGCCGGGTGCCGCCTCGACCGTGAGGCCGAATGAGCTTAAGAAGCGGATGCCGTCCACGTCATACGCGAGGGCTCCTGAGCGTGTCTGGGGCTCGCCCTCGAAGTTTATCGTGCGCAGGTTCTGCGCGGCGGCCTCGAAGGCGGCGCGGTCGCGGAAGACCGTCTGGGCGCTCGCGGCCGAGCCCGCGAGTACGAAGAAGAGAAGGAGGGAGACGAGCGACAGGGCGCGTTTCGGTGCGAGGCTCAAGGGCGTTACCTCCTGCGTGCGGAGAAGTCTAAGGCACGCCCGTCCGCCCGGCAAGCTTTTTCCGCGGCGCGCGCCGACACCCCGCACTTGACGGCGGGATTAATGGGTTAGAAGGTCTGCCGCGCGTCTTCTTTTTGCGGGCTATCGGGGGACGCCGGGCCGCCATCATAAGGGGACACAATGCCAACGCCCATCTCGCACGGCCTGTTCGGGGCGAGCCTCATGGCCGCGGTGCTGCCGCGGCGGCCGAGGTACTGGCGGCCGCTCGCGGCGGGCGCGTTGCTCGCCAACGCCGCCGACCTCGACTTCCTGCTCGTCTTCCTCTTCCGCTCTCGGGCGTGGCACCGAGGGTTCACGCACTCGCTCGTCTTCGCGCTCGCGGTCTTCCTCTGCTTCCTGCTTACGCTCGGGCGTGAACGGGTGCGCGAGGCCGCGGCCTTCGGGCTGGCCTACGCCTCGCACGTGCTCCTGGACTTCGGCACGACCGTGGAGAGCCGGGGCGTGGAGTTGCTCTGGCCCTTCTCCTCGGACAGACTCGGGCTGCGCTGGTGGGGGCTCTCCGAGACGCCTTCACGGCTACCCGTCGCGGAAATCCTGAAGGCACTCTCCATCGAGTTCGTGCTCTTTGCGCCGCCGCTCCTCTTCCTGATACTGCTGCGGAGGGGCGTCTTCGGGCGCTCGGCCGCCGGCGTCGATTGAAAGCCGCGGGGCCGCGAAGACCCCTTCTGAAAGGTCGGGCACGCATGCTCACGTCGAGAGACTTCAAGGCGCTGCTCCTGCTGGCCGCCTCCCTTCTCCTCTTCCATACGCACGCGCGCGCGCAGTCGGGGCGCAGGCCGCCGACGCCCGTGCCCGCGCCCGCGCCGACGCCCATCGACTACACGCGCCACGAGAAGGTCAGGGTCGTCGTGTCGGGCGGCGTAGAGAACTTCGTCAAGGCTTTGAACGAGCAGGGGCGGCTCGGCTACCGGATGGAGAAGACGGTGAGCTACGGCAGCCTGGACAGGGAGCGGAAGTACGCGGCCGTCCTCGAACTCGACCCGGGCCACACGTACGACTACGACTACGAACCGCTGCCGGAGGACGCGCGGTACGAAGACCGTCTCAACTACTACGCGAGGCGCGGCTACGCCCTCGCGCACGCCTACGCCGTGACGGAGTGCCGTCTGGTGGACGTGACGCCTTACCCCGACGACCTGAACAGTCCGTCGAAGAAGGAGGAGATTCGGCCGGTCTACAGGGGCAACGTCCTCCTCTTCATGCGGCGCGGCGCGGACGCGACGCAGACGAAGGAGTACAGGGTCTTCAAGGGCCTCTTCGCGCTGGACGGGGGGCAGAAGAAGGAACTTCAGGCCGAGCTTGATGCCGCCCCGCGGGGCTTCCGCCCCGTCCGCCTCCTCTTCGCCGGGTCAGGGCCGCACCACTTCCGGCTCGCGGTCGTGGCCGAGCGGGATTTGGGAGGGGCCGCGCCGCCGAGGGCCGAGTACCAACTGGTCAAGGAGGTCTTCGGCTTCGAGGAGAAGGTCAACAGGCTCGCCGCCGCGGGCGCGCGCTACGTCGGCGGCGGGCGCATGGAGTTCGTCAAGATCGCTTTGATGGAGCGGCGCGACGGGGGCGCTCACGCCTACGCCTTCAAAGACGACTCCGGTGAGCAGAAGGATTTTGAAAAGGCGGCGGCGGGCGGAAGCTACGCGGGCCTGCTGGTGGGCGACCTGACCTGCACCTCCGACGAGAGTCTCTTTCTTCAGAAGCTCGTCTTCGCGCGCGACGCGGGCGGCGGCGGCCCCGCGCGCGAGTACAGAGTCCTGGGTCTCTCCAACCGCGGCCGCGACAAGAAAGTCAGGCCGCTCTCCGACGCCTCGGTCTCCGAGCTTCGACGCCTCAACGCGGAAGGCTTCCGCGTCAGAGACATCTTCTACTCCTTCGGGCTCCACTTGATTCTGGAGAGGCAGGCGGAGGCGCGCGACCCTCAAGTCGAAACGAGCGAGCGCTAACCGCCGCGTCAAACGCCGCGTCAGCGGCGGATGAATGTAGCCCGGCCTTTCAAGGCCGGGAACGACGAACGTTAACAAGACGCCGCGTCGCGTCAGCGACGCCTGAGCCCGTCGGGCATGTTCAGGCGTCGCTGACGCGACGCGGCGTCGTTTCGTTCAACCTCGACCCGGCCTTGAAAGGCCGGGCTACATTCACGCGCCGCTGACGCGGCGTTTGACGCGGCGGGTCACGTCAGGGGTTCGGGTTGAGCTTGTCGATCTCCTTTTCGATGAGGGGGAGGAGGCGCTGGCGTATCCTGGCGACGAGGGTGTCGGCGTCCTTCACGTCCTGTTCGAGGCGGGCGCGGCTGGCGGCGGCCTGGCCGAGGAGAATCTCGACGCCTCGCCGCTCGTTGTCGAGCTGCCGCCGCCGCAGGTCGCGCAGCTCGGGCGTGCGGGTCGTGCCGACGCCGCTCAAGCTGCGTTCGATGCTGTCCGAGCGCACGTCGTCGTCGAGCTGCATGATGCGCGTCCGGTAGGCGGTCTCCTTCTCGGTCATTTCGAGGAGCTGGCGGCGCAGGCCCTCGGCGCGCTGCTCGGCGCGGCTCAGGATGTCGAGGTTCTGCGCCAGCGGGCTCTGCCTGCCCGCGGGCCCGCCCTCCGCCTTCACGGCCTCGGGCGAGAAGACCCTCTCTGTGATCTCGCGCAGCCGCGCGTTCAAGGTCTGGAGCGACTTGCGCAGGAGCGCGATCTCGTTCGCCACGGGGTCGGCCGAGACCGGGGCCGCCGCGTCCTTCGGCAGAGGGGTCGTGTTCGTCTGCGCGCGCGAGCCGGCGCTGAAGAGCGTCAGGACGCAGAGCGCGGCCGGCAGGAGTCTCAAGGGGGTCGTCATCGGCGGAACTCCTCTTTAACCGTGCGTGCGGGGCCGGGTGCGTTTCACGCCCCGCCCGGAGCGGAGTTCGCTTATTATCAACGCGCGGGCCCACGGCTCAAAGCCCCCGCGGACAGAAGCCCCAAGCCCCGGCGACCCTACGCCGGGAGCGCGGGCATCCTGCCGGCCGCCGAAGACAACTTCGGCCGCTGCCGTCCTACTTTGGAAGCTTCATTATCCAGTCAGTCCAGGCGAGCACCGTCGCGGCGCGACGCCTGACCGTGCTCTCACTGAGGCCCAACTCGGCCGCCCTGATGAGCGCCCTCACACTCTCGGACGGGGGCCGCCGCCCCTGCTCAAGGTAAAGCTCCGCGGACTGGCGAAACACTTTGCGTTCGAGGACGCGCTCGACGAGCGCCAGGTTCCGCTCGCGCGGCGGCAGCGACATGATTCGCTCGCCGAGCGGGGTGAGCGCGTAGCTCGTCCCCTGCCCGCGGCCGCGCCGTGCGACGAGCCCCAGGTAGCTCGCCGCGTCAGTGTAGTAGCGCGTCTGGCGCATGTCGAAGGCGTAGTTGGAGGTGATGTAGTCCTGCGTCAGCACGCCGCCCGCGCCGCGGAGCTGCGTGAGCAGGTCGATGACGCGCGCGAAGCTGTCGGCCTGCGGGAAGGGGACGCCCTCCGGCTCCGGGCCGCCCCTCACGCGCGCGAGCGCCGAAGTCAGGTCGTCCTCGCCGATGTCGCTCGGCACGACGCGGAACTTCCGCTGCTCGATCAGCTCGATGGAGTTGTAGAGCTGCGGCTCGCGGAAGCGGAAGACGTGGAACGAGAAGACCGAGTCCGCGTGCGAGTAGGAGAGGAAGATGGGGACGATGCGCTTGCCCGTCCGCTTGAGCCACGCGCGATAGGGGTAGTAGAGCTGCCGGACGTGGAAGTCCTCGACGGCCTCGTTCTTGGCCTCGACGATGGCGAACGCGTCGTCTGCCTCGAACCCCGCGTCGATCTCGACCTGCGCGCCCTCCACCTTAATCTCGTGCAGCTCGCCCGTCTGCCTGTTTCTGATGCGATAGTCGAAGCTCCCCGACGAGAGCCGCCCGAAGACTGTGAGCGCCGCCTTGCTCCGCAGCAGGCTGTCGATGATGCCGGTGTTGTAGGCGCACATGAGCAGCGCCGACTCCGAGTAGAGGTTCGACGGGTCGATGGTCTCGATGCTGCGCGGGAAGGGCAGCCCCTCGACCGGGACTGACTGGTCGTCCTTCACGTACTGGTAGCTGTCGAAGCGGCCGAGGAGGTACGTGCCGCGCGTGTTCGGCTGGATGGTGAGCTGGTTCCGCTTGAGGGCGGGGGGGAGCTGGATGGCGTGGTCGAACTTCGTCATGAGGCGCGCCTCGTGAAACTCGTTTATCTCCTTGGCGGAGATTTCGTACGCGCCCCGGCGCTCCACCGCTTCGAGGATGGGGTGCCGCCGGAAGAGTTCCTCCCACGCGTCATTCTTGCTGAGCCTCGGGCACATCGTAGTTGTTGTAGATGAGGAGTTCGCCGACCGCGCCCCGGCCGGCGCCGTCGGAGTTGATGTTGCGGCGCGCCTTTACTTCGCGGACGGTGTAGCGCCTGCGGTTGCGGAACAGCTCACGGACGAAGTCCGTATCGGAGTTGCTGAGCAGGACACGGCAGCCACGCTCCGTCAGTTCGTCACAGACCCTTTTGAGGGACTTCTGCTCCTCCCTGCCGAAGCCGCCCCGCGCGTAACTTGTGAACGCCGTGCTCTTTGGGACGCGGTCGTACGGCGGGTCGAAGTAGACGAAGTCGCCCGAGCCCGCCCCGGCGACGGCCTCCCTAAAATCGCCGCACCTGATCTTCACGCGCGCGTCATTCAGGTAGCGGCTGACCTCGCGGATGACTTCGGGGTCAACGAGCTGCGGAGGCTTCTTGTGCCTGCGGTAAGGCACGTTGAAATGGCCCTGCTTGTTGACGCGGTAGAGGCCGTTGAAGCCGGCCTTGTTCAGGTAGATGACGCGCGCGGCGCGCTCGACGTCCGACAGCGCGCTGAGTCCGGGCTCGCGGTCGAGTTCACGCACCTCGTAAAAATGCTTCTCCGAATCATCCAGCCGGTGTCTCTCGGCGAGACCGATTAACTCTTCCGGGTTCGACTTGATGACGCGGTAGCAGTTGACCAGCTCCTCGTTGGCGTCGTTGATGACGGCGCGCGGGTGCCGGAGGTCGAAGAGCAGGGCGCCTGCGCCGACGAACGGCTCGAAATAGGTTCCGAACTCACGGGGGACGTACTTGCGTATCTCGTGAAGTAGTTGCCGCTTGCCGCCGGCCCACTTCAGGAAGGGCCGGGCTAGATCACTCCTCTCGAACGGTAAAGATTGTTGGGGTGCATGCTTACCGGCCCGACTCCTGCTCAACCCTTCGCGCCCTTCCCTTCACTTCCTCCTGCGTGAGGAGCGTGTCCAGTTGCGCGGCGAAGGATGAGAAAGGGACGCTGAGCGCGAGGCAGAAGGTCCTGACCTCGACGATGTCGAGGCGGCGCTCGCCCCGCTCGCACTTGCTCACAAATGACTGCGTCTCACCTAAAAGCTCGGCAAGCTGCTCCTGCGTCAGACCTGCCTTCCTTCTTGCGTCTTTCAGGTAAGAGAGGAAGAGGTAATAGTCACGTGAGCTGACCGATTTCTCCATATCCCCACAACGGACAGCGCGAAGGGTAGAGCCGTTCAAAAAATAGTCCAAAAACGACTTTTTCCGCCGGTTTGAGTAGAGCGTTTTGAGGTAAGAAACGACCTGCCCGGGCGGGGCTCTTACCTTATAACCCGAGGGCGGTCAACCTGGGTGGGCTGAGTACGTACGACCTTTCTCTTCCTAACGCGAGCACGTCGTGAGACAATCGCCCCACTTCGCGCCTGCCCGGCGCGGTCGTCGTCCCCGCGAAAGGAACCTTACACGCATGAAGCCGGAGAGGACTTGGAAGGACGTAGTCGTCGAAGCCCTGCGACAACACGGCGGCGAGGCGAGCCTCAAAGAGATAACGGAATTCGCCCTCAAAGACCCGAAGGCGAAAACCAACACCACAGTCAGGGAGAAGGTCAGACAGGTTGTTAGGGCCTACAGCGTCTTCGAGACTGTGGAGGAGCGCAGCGGCAGATACCGGCTCGCCCCTGAGGAGGAGACGGCAGACCTCGCACGGCAGGCCGCGACCAAGCGCGTCACCAACGAGATTCAGGGCAAGCTGCTTTACATCGGCCGGGTCAACAACTACGAGACTTTCGCGCCCGCCGACGACCGCTCGAAGCGCCGGTTCGGCGGCGAGAAACTCGAACACCTCGTGACCGTCCGCGACCTGAGTTCGCAACGACGCTTCTCGGCGGACGAACTTAAGGCAATCGGAAGGATAGACGTGCTCTGGCTGCGCGAGAGGGACGGGGAGTTAATACCGCGCTTCGCCTTTGAGGTCGAGAATTCAACCAAAATCATCGCGGGGCTGAACCGCCTGAACACGATCCCGTGGTGGTGCCAGACCCGCCTCGTCATCGTCGGCGAGGACGAGAAGCAGAGGCGGCGCTACGAAGGCTTACTCAACGACAGAACGTTCAAGCCTTACGCGAATCGCTTCGAGTTCAAATACTTCGCAGACATCCGTGAGCTGTTCGATACCTCGGCAGCATTTGACCGTGCCCGCGACGCACACGAAAAGGCGGTGAGGGCTTCCGGGCTGTTCGAGGTCGATGAGGGATTCCATAATGTTCGAGCGATGCGGGGACGCAGCCTGACCTGATGAGAGTCACGCTCACATCGGCGGGATGGGGCGGGCGGGTTCGCGGCGGACGCCTGGGTCAGGGTCTCTTTCTGCGTGGGGAGAACTTGCGTTTGATCTCTTCGTGGTCGGTCGGGCCGGGGAGTTTGTCGGGGAGGTCTAGGTCGTCGTCGATGAGAACTTCGGTCGGGACAGCCGCGAGGCGGGCGTAGCGTAGGAGAATCGGCAGCGGCGGCTCGCGTTCGCCCCGCTCGTAGTCCGAAATTCTGTTGTAAACAATCATGTCCTCGACGCCCAACCGTTTGAGCATCTCGGTCTGAGACAGCCCGAACGTAAGCCGCACCTGCAAGAGCTTTTCTGCAAGACGCTCCGCCCTCTGACGCGCCGTCCCCATCAGGAGTCACCTCCCGACAGAGTCGGCACGTCAGAAATAAGCTTGCCTTTATACCGATATCGGTATAAGATGTCCCCGCGTAACTGATTCGCCGTGAGTAGAGACCTCTCATGCTCAACGGCGACGCCCATCATTTAGCTTTCTGAGGCTGATGGTGAGCTACGCATCCGGCCGTTGCCTTATTTTCAAAGACACGAACGAGCGCGAGGATAGCACATGGGCATTTTGGTTGGCATTAACTGCCGGCACGTCTGAAGCGCAGGACGGTGCCGCAACCCCCGGCCTCACGACCCGGGGCGGGGCCGCGTGTGTTAGGGCACGCGCGCGGCCCCTTTTGTCTTACTTACATCAGCAGGGCGCGTCCTGCGCCGCCTACAAGGCGGAGCACTCGCCGCGCGTTGACTTGCGGCCGGACTCGACGGGGTCGTCGCCCTTCGCCTCGCCCGGCTCCCAGCCCGCGCGCTGCCAGACGGTGCCGTCGGCGTACTCGACGCGGTTGATGACCGCCTCCGCCTTCGGCGTGCCCCCCGCGGCGTCCGCGCTCACCACGGTGACGGGGGCCGACGGCGTCCAGGCGCGCAGCCTCTTGGACTCACCCGGCTTCAACTCCTCCGTGCACATAAAGAGTCTGCGCGCGGCGGGGGCCGTGGAGGCGGGCGCGTCAACGACGCGGTACTCCCAGAGGAGGGCTTTCACTTTCTTCGAGCCTACGTTCCTGACCCTCAGCCGGTATTCGTACAAGGGGCCGGTTCTCGGCACGTTGACGCCACGGGAGCGGGACATGGTGCGCCGTTCCCAGCGCTCATCTTCCCTGTTCAGTTCGGCCGCCCTGCTCGGGTTCGTAGCCGTGTTCGACTGGCGCGAGGTACTACTCCTCCGGCCCGGGATGTCGCTCGTGGACATCGGGGCGGGCGGCGCGGGCGGGCCTTTGACGTTGCGGGGCGGCGGGTGCACCTTCACATCGGCGTCGATGACCTCCAACGGCGGGCCGTCAGTGCGGCCCGCCGGCTCCTGAGCCGTGGTCACGAGCGGGAGCAGCAGCAGCAAGAGCAACGTCTTCATCATCCTACTCACCTTTCCGACGCGAACGGCAGGGCGCATCCACTCGCCCTACCCTTCGACTGTCTACATCGGCACGTCGGCGCGCTCGCGGCGGGCGACGCCGGTGCCTTAGGCCGCCTCTTCGACCTCGCGGGCGACGGCCCCGGCGACGCGCACGGCTCTCGGTGAAATGTTTTTTCCGCCTTCATCATATACCAGTGGATGGTGCCGGAAGAACGTGCCGGAAGGCGCAAGCCGCACGGATATTTACGTTGATTGATAGTCTCGTGCCCCGGCTTTTCGCTTATTTCCATCTGACGAGCGTTCCGGCTCGTCAGTTTCACGCCAGCGTAACAGTCTTCGCGGAGATCAACCAATGAGAAAATTAGCCCTCCTCTCTCTGCTCCTGGCCTGTCTGTTTCTGACCGGCTGCCCCCGCTACGACACGGTGCGTAAGCTCTCCACGGAACAACTCCGCGTGCAGCAGGAGTTCCAGAGCACGATGACGAAATACTTCGCCTCCATGGAGCAGTTCGCGGCCAACCAGGTCGTCGTCGATAAGATGTACTACGACGACCTGCTGACCGAGGACATTGACAACCACCAGGAGAGGTTCGACAAGGAGATAAAGAAGATCAAGGACGACCAGCAAAAGAGCGCCGACCAGAAGGCCGACGAGATCAGGGACAAGTCAATAGAGTTCGGCAAGCGGCTGGAGAAGAAGCGCGCGGAGAACGCCACCGACAAGGCCGAACTCGACGTCCTGTTGCAGGAGTATAAGGAGAAGAACAAGCAGATTCTGGTGACCTACCAGGCCATCCTGGACGCGCAGGTCGAGCTGGATCGCTACGTCCAGTTGAAGAAGTTCGACGAGGTCATCACCGAGCAGTTGTTCCGCAAGGTCGGGGACAAGCAGCGTGACCTGACGAGGCTGTTCGACGAGGCGGCCAAGATCGCCGACAAGATAAAGCTGAAGCCGGCGCCCCCCCAGGCGGCCCAAACTAATTAGCCGACGCAGACAGGAGAGCTACAGATGACTATTCAGGAGATGCTCGAACAGCTCAAGCAGGCCAAGTCCAAGCTGGAACAGGCCGACATTTCGGATGAGGCGCGGTTCGATCTGGAAGACCTCATCATTCAGACCAAGCGTGCGATCATCAGGCACTCCGTTGACCCCCTCCGGGACATCAGTCAGATGACGGTGATTGACGTGTCGCAGCTCCGCGCCCTGACCCAGCAGCTCGGCCAGGACATCCAGAACGAGCAGAGGCGCACGGCGCTCATCGGGAAGATTATCGGGATTGCGAAGGGCGGGCTGCGCGCGGCGGGGCTGCCGCTCCCCATCTGACCCGCCGCGGCATACCCCTTACACAAAAGCGCCCGGCGGGGCCGCTCTCCGGAGAGCGGCCCCGCCGGGCGCGCCGCTTACAACCCTTACATCAGCACGTCGGCGCGGGCGCGCTCGCGGCGGGCGACGCCCGTGCGGTAGGCGGCCTCTTCGACCTCGCGGGCGACGGCCTCGGCGACGCGCTTGTCGAAGACGGAGGGGACGATGTACTCGGGGTGGAGTTCTTCGGGGGTGATGATCGAGGCGATGGCCTGCGCCGCCGCGAGCTTCATCTCCTCGTTGATGCGCGAGGCGCGGCACTGGAGCGCGCCGCGGAAGATGCCCGGGAAGCAGAGCACGTTGTTGATCTGGTTCGGGTAGTCGCTCCGCCCTGTCGCCATCACGGCCGCGACGCCCTCGACCTCCTCCGGCATGATCTCCGGCGTCGGGTTCGCCATCGCGAAGATGACCGGGTCTTTCGCCATGCCCTTCACGTCCTCGACGCTAATCACGCCGGGCACCGACAGGCCGAGGAAGACGTCCGCGCCCTTGATGACATCACGCACCGAGCCGCGTAAGCCCTCCGGGTTCGAGATGCGCGAGAAGTGGTCTTTGACCCAGTTCATGTGCTCCTCGCGCCCCTGGTAGATGGCCCCGTGCTGGTCGCAGCCGATGAGGTTGCGCACGCCCGCGCTCATCACGATCTTCGAGCAGGCCACGCCCGCCGCGCCCACGCCGTTGACGACGACCTTCAAGTCCTCCATCCGCTTGCCCACGAGCCGCACCGCGTTGATGAGCGCCGCGAGCACGACCACCGCCGTGCCGTGCTGGTCGTCGTGAAAGACGGGGATGTCGAGTTCTTCCTTCAACCTCTCCTCGATCTCGAAGCAGCGCGGGGCCGAGATGTCTTCGAGGTTGATGCCGCCGAAGGCCGGCGAGATGCGCTTGACGGTGTTGACGATCTCGGCCGGGTCTTTCGTCGAGAGGCAGATGGGGAAGGCGTCCACGCCCGCGAACTCTTTGAAGAGCATCGCCTTGCCCTCCATCACGGGGAGCGCCGCGGCCGGGCCGATGTCGCCCAGGCCGAGGACGGCCGTGCCGTCGGTGACGACGGCGACGGTGTTGCGCTTGATGGTCAGGGTGAAAGCCTTCTCGGGGTCGCGCGCGATGGCCTCGCAGACGCGCGCGACGCCGGGCGTGTAGGCCATCGAGAGGTCTGCGCGGGTCTTCAAGGGGGCCTTGGAGACGACCTCGATCTTGCCGCCGAGGTGCATGAGGAAGACGCGGTCGGAGACGTTGATGACCTCGATGCCGTCCACCGAACGCGCGGCCTCGACGATGGCCTTGCCGTGGTCGGCCGAGGCGGCGTTGACGGTGAGGTCGCGGATGATGTGGTCGCGCCCGACGCTCACGATGTCGATGGCGCCGATGTCGCCGCCCGCCTGCCCGAGGGCCATCGTCAGTTGGCCGAGTTGCCCGGGGCGGTTGGAAATCTTCACGCGCAACGTCAGGCTGTAGCTCGCGCTCGGTGTGTTCGGCAGGGCCAAGGCGGCGGTGTCCTTTCGCTTCTCTTCTCGGGTGCGACTTCTTTGGGCTTGAGTTTTACTCTAGCGCCAACACGGACGCACGCGCAAGCAGGCCGCGCGCAGAGCAATCAGGTCAGAACCACCCGCGGTAGCGGGCAGGCGTTACGCTGACGGCTTGATGATTGATGAGAGTGCGACTGTCATCAATCGTCAAGCGCTCATTGCAAGGCCCTCCCGCTACCGCGGGCGGTTCTGACCGCTATTCAACTCCCGCCGAATCATCTCAGCGAGGTCTGGGTCGGCACCGACGGCCAGCTTGAGCGAGCGTTCGCCGAGCAGTCTGTAGACGGCGAGGGCGTCGGAGTCTTCGAGTCCGGCGAGGGCGCGGAGGTGTTTGCGGACGGTCTCAAGGTCTGCGCGTGCGAAGCTGCCGGTGAGGGCGTGGGCGGGCGCGTGTTGTGAGAGGTTGTCGGCGACGCTGCTGAGGAGCGGCAGAAGGATTTTGCGCGCGCGGGGCTCCGACAGGCCGCAGCGCCGCAGTGTGTCGAGCGCCACGTCGAAGAGCGCGACGACGTGACCGGCCGACATCACGGCCGCCGCGTGGTAGAGCGCCTTGTCTTCGGGACGGATTGTAAAAGTCTCTCCGCCGAGGTCGCGCACGACGCGGCGCGCGGCGCGCGTGGCGGCGGCGTCGCCCTCGACGCAGTAGAAGGCGCGGCGCAGGCTCTCGGCCCCCGCGGCGGCTTCGCTCACGGAGGTGAGTGGGTGCATCGAGCCGACGCCGAAGCCCCGCGCTCTTAAAGGCGCGAGCACCTCGGACGAGAGTGCGCCGCTCGCGTGCAGCGCGACGCGGCCGCTCAGGTCGGGGAGCGCGGCCAAACTTCTCGCCACCTCTTCTACCCTGTCGTCAGGCGTCGTGACGAAGAGCAGCCCCGCGGGCGGAAGCCTCTCAAGCCGCTCGGCCCCGAGCGCGAGCGTGCCGAGCCACGCGCGCTTCGCCGCCGCGCGCGCGTGCGCCGGAGTGCGCGAGACGAGCGCCCGCACCTCGTAACCGCACGAGTTGAGCGCGCGCGCCAGCGCAGTCCCGAGACGCCCCGCGCCGACGATGACCGCCGAACGCGACGAAGGGGAGGCGGAACGTCTGCCGCGCTCCCCTCCCCTTTTGCCTTTTGCCTTTTGCCTTTTGCCTTTTGCCTTCACTTACGGTGCGTTCATCTCCGCCTTCGAGACGACCTCGATGAGCACGGGCTGCTCGGGCAGCTCGTCCAGCCACTGCACGAAGCGCGCGCGCAGCTCGTCGCGCGTGAGCAGCCCCGACTCGCCGTTGGGCGCGACGACCTTGACGGGCGGCGGCGCGGGCATGCGCTTGAGCGCGCGCCCGATGAGCCGCACGTCCAGGGGCGTGAGCTTCTCCGGCAGGTGATCCTGCGCGAAGGCCGACGAGAGCAGCCGCGCCCGCTTCGCCGTCTCGGGCTCCGTGTCGCGCCTTGAGAGCGCGTCGAGCGAGATGGCGAGCGGCGTCCCAAGCAGACGCAGCGTCCGCCGGTAGACCTTGAGGCCGTGCTCCATCAACGCCTCAAGCTCCTGCGGCAGCTCCGCGAACTCCTCGGCGCGCGACAGGCGGAACCGGCACGCGCACGCGGGCTGGCCCGCGAGCAGGCGCCGCACGTCGAGCCCGCAGCGCGCCCCCTCGGCCACGCGCAGGAGACTTTCGGCCTGACGCCAAACCTGCGAGGAGACGACGGGGAGGCGCGCGAGCGACTCGAACTCGCGCCAGCGCTCGGAGCGGCGCAGGTCGCGCAGGGAGTCGCGCGCCCCGCCCGAGCCGACAGTTTTATCATGGAGCGCGGCGTAATGCTCGCCGTAGCGCGCGCGCCACTCGCGCCACAGGCGCTCGAAGCGCTCGCGCCGCGCGGCGTCGAGGAAGTTGTTCGACTCTTGCGCGAGGTCGAGCAGCTCGCGCCGCGCCGTCTCCATCTCGTCGATGCCCGTCGTCTCGGCCGCGGCGAGGTAGGCGCGGACGCGCTCGCGTGCGGCGACCGTCTCGACGAACCCGCAGAGGTCTTCGAGCGTGCGCGTGAGCCGCGCGACCGCGCCCGGCGAGCGCCGGAAGGCTTCGGCGACGCGCGCGAGCGCCTCGTCCAACTTAATCTTCCCGGCCGCCTCCGCTTCGAGCGCCGCTGACGCGCGCCCGAAGCTCCTGCGCACCTCCGCCTCCGCCTTCCACACGCGCGTCGTGAGGCACGCGTCGGGCAGCGCGTCGAACTTCTGTAAGAGGCCGAGCAGTTGCCACTCCTTGAGCCAGAGCCCGAGCGCGGCCCGCACCTCCGCACGACCGCCCTGGCCTTCGCCGAGCGACGGCCGACCCGTCAGCATGCGCGCCCAGTCGAGCAGCTCGGCCGAGAGCGGTTCGGCGTCCGGCGCGTCCGCGGCCGGCGGCGGGACGGCCTCCGTCCCCGCTCCGGCGTCGGCGGCGTGGGCCGTGCGCGGGCCCTCTTCGACCTCGGGGGCGGGCGCGGGCGGCTCGGCCTTCGGCGGCTCCGGCGCGGCCGCCTGTGCGACGGGCGCGGGGGGTTCCGACTTCGTTTGCGGAGGTTCCTGGCCGACCGCCGAAGGCTCCGACTTTACTTCCTTCTTCGCTTCCGACTTCGCCTCGGTCTGCGCGGCCGGCGCCTCTCCCTTCGCGGCCGGGTGCGAGGCGATGTGGAAGCGGTAGCGCGTCTCGCCGCCGGGGCCGTCGGCCAGCACGAAGCTGCCCTCGGGTGACTCCGCGGCGAAGCGCGCGAGCGTCTCGGCCACGCGGCGCGGGGCGTCTCCGCCCGCGTCCTCGTCCGTCAGGAGCAGCGCGGCGCACATCTCGCCCGGGGTGGCGTCGCGCCCGTCGAGCGAGAGCACGAAGAGGCTCTTTAAGATGAGCCGCGCCTGGTAGCGCTGCATGATCGGCAACTGCCCGATGCAGGCCGCCGTGAGCTGGTCGTAGGTGGCGAACAGCTCGCGCAGCTCCGGGTTGAGGCGCAGCTCCTCTTCCGTCGCGTCGAAGACCTCGTCGAGCAGCACGAGCGCGAGCGCCGGGCGCGAGGTGGCGCGCGCCGCCGCGCCGGCGGCGAAAGGCAGGAAGGCGAACTTCGGCAGGAAGAGGCGGACGCCCGACGCCACCTCCGCGACGAGCGGGTGGACGGGGTAGACGGAGGAGAAGCGCTGCTGGCTCCAGTTGAACTCGTGGACGGTGGCGCGCAGCGCCTGGTAAATCTCGCGGAGCGTGTCGCCGACCTGCGGCTTCTTGCGCAGCACAAACTGGTCGGCCACGCGGTAGAGGTTCTCCGGGTCGAGGTAGTCGATCCGGTACGTGCCCGCGACGGCGACGTTCGCGCCGTCGGCGTCGGCGATGTCGTCGTCGAGCGCCAAGGCCACGAAGACGTTCAACTCCTTCGCGGCCACGGCCAGCGAGCCGAGGTACGGGCCGTCGTCGCGGGAGACGCGCGCCGGGCGGTTGAAGGCCGTGTCGATGACGACGACCAGCGTCTCGCCCATCGCGCGCGAGGCGGCGACGGCCAGGACTTCGGCCGGCACGCGGTTGCCCCACTGCGACTCGCTCCCGCCGAAGAAGGCCGCGAAGCTCGCCGCCAGCTCGTCCGCCAAAGTCGGCCGCGTCCCGCGCTCGACCCGCACGACGAGGTAGCGCCGCCCCTCCAGACGCTGCGCGCTCGCGGAGACGTGCGAGTCCTCGACCGTCTGCCGCAGCCGCTCCGACCCGGCCAGCGCGCCGAAGACGGCCAGCGTGTGGCTCTTGCCGACGCCGCGGGCGCCGGCGAGCGCGCGCGCCGCCCCCTTCCCGGCGGGCAGCTCGGCCAGCGCGTCGAGCCAGCGCGAGAGGAGGTCGGATGTAACGTCCGTGAAGCGGTAGGCGGCCAGCGCCTGCGCGGGGTCTTCGGCGTAGTTCCCGACCTGCTCGAAAGACTGCGGCTCGACCAGGTCCTTGATCTTGTCCTGTATCCGTTTCATGCGCTCCCGGCGGGAAAATGCGTCTGTGGCTTGGGGCCGGCTCCTCAACGGATGAGGAAGGAAGGGCACTTTTGAATCTAGCACGCTGACGCGCGCGGGTGCAACGGATAAGTTTTCGCTCACGCCCGCGCCCGGCTGCTGCTATAATCCGGCCCGAGTCTCCTCCACAGAAAGGCCGGGCCGTCCGCGAGTCCCGCGGGCCGCGGCCGGCGCGGACACAACCTTGGGCGCGCCCCGCTGCATCAAAGATTCGCGCCTTTCCGGGTTCCCTTTCGACGGTCGTCCGATTCAACCCTCAGCCGCCGCCCGCGGGGGCGGCCGAGCCGGACACAGAACCGGACTGGCGCGCGAGGGCTTCTGCCGAAGAGGTTCGACTTCCTTCCGGCCGCTGACTGTAGACAAGATTTTTGGAGGCACACGTGATGCAATACAGATTCTCCCGCCCGCTCATCGCGCTCGGGCTTATCTCCAGCCTCTGCGCGGGCTCCGTCGGGGCCGCGGCCGCGCCGGTGCGCCGCCAGGACGCGCAGAAGCAGGCGTCCGCCAAGCAGGACTCGGCCGCCAAGGATAAGAAGGGCGACGACGCCAAGCAGGAGCCGAATGGCGAGCAGGTCGCCTCGTCGAGCGCGGGCAGGCCCCTCTCCGAGAAGGAAGACCCGCGCATGATCGGCAAGCGCAACATCAACAAGGGCATCCTCATCCCGAAGATCTCCGGCGGGATCGACAAGGAGGTCGCACAGGGCCGCCAGCTCGCCGCCGAGATCGAGCGCCAGACCAAGTTCGTCGATGACCCCGTCATCACCGAATACATCAACCGCGTCGGGCAGAACGTCGTCCTCCACTCCGACTCGAAGATTCCCTTCACCATCAAGGTCATCGACTCGGACGAGGTGAACGCCTTCGCCCTGCCGGGCGGCTTCTTCTACGTCAACAAGGGGCTCATCCTCGCGGCCGACAACGAGGCCGAGGTGGCGGGCGTCATGGCGCACGAGATCGCGCACGTCGCCGCGCGCCACGCGATGGAGAACCAGGCCAAGGGCATGATCGCGCAGGGGCTCATGATCGCGGGCTCGATCTTCCTCGGCGGCTGGGGCGGCCTGCTTATCAACCAGGCCGGCCAGTTCGGCGCGCTGCTCAGCTTCATGAAGTTCAACCGCAGCGCCGAGTCCGAGGCCGACATGCTCGGCGTCCAGTACCTCTGGGCCGCCGGCTACGACCCGAACGCGATGTCCACCATGTTCGAGAAGCTCTCGGCCAAGAACAAGAAGAAGCCCGGCACATTCTCGAAGCTCTTCGAGACGCACCCGCAGTCGGTTGACCGCCTGAACGCCACGCGCGAGTTGGTCGCGCGCTTCCCCGACAAGGAGGAGTACGTCCTCTCGACCTCGGAATTCCAGCGCGTGAAGGCGCGGCTCCTGCGCCTCTCGAACGCGCGCGCCTCTTCGGCGGGCGACATCGCCCCCGGCGACGACGGCGCCCCGGGCCGCCCGACCTTGAAGCGCCGCTCGCCCGGCGCGGACGAGACCGGCACGCCGACCGACGGCACCGCGACGCCCGAGAAGAAGTCGGACGCGCCGCAGCTCAAGAAGCGCACCGACGACCAGCAGCAGCAGCAGACCCCGCCCGAGTAGGCCCGAAGGGCGGCGGCCAGTTCGGAAAGGCCAGCGAAGGCTCTCAGGTTCGACCGACCTGAGAGCCTTCGGCTTGAGGGGGAGAGTTGATTTCGCCGAAGAAAGCGGTGCTCGTCGCGGCCGGGAGCGTCTGTCTGGCGCTCGCGGTGCTCGGCGTCTTCCTCCCGCTCCTGCCGACGACGCCCTTCCTGCTGCTCGCGTCGGCCTGCTACGTCCGCAGTTCCGAGCGCCTCCACGGCTGGCTGATGGGGAACCGGATGCTCGGCCCTTACATCAGGAATTTCAAGGAGCGGCGCGGCATCCCCCTGCGGGGCCGGATCGTCACGGTCGTGCTCCTCTGGCTCCCACTCCTCTATTCGGTCTACCGGCTCGAACTCCTCTGGCTGGAGGCGCTGCTCGTCCTGATGGGGGTCACCTGGAGCGTCCTGATTCTCAGGATGAGGGCGGCCGGGGAGGGCCGTTGAAGGCCCCCGCGCCGCGGCTTGACAATGAAAATGTCGTTAAGTATTCTACCCGTTCGCGTTTTAGACGCTTAAAATTGAGAGAGTTATCTATGTCAACATACTTCCCGAGCGGGGACGGACTCGCTGAGAATCGCAAGTGGTACGTGGTGGACGCGGCGGGCCAGACCGTCGGACGGCTCGCCACCGAGGTGGCGCGCGTGCTGACCGGTAAGAACAAGCCGCAGTACACGCCCTTCCTCGACATGGGCGACCACGTCATCGTCATCAACGCGCGTGCGGCGGTCTTCAAGGGGTCGAAGAACGACCAGAAGATGTACCACCACCACACGCTCTACCCGGGCGGCCTGCGCTCCATCTCCGTCAAGGATCAGTTCGAGCGCCACCCCGAGCGGGTCATCGAGCTGGCCGTCAAGGGGATGCTCCCGAAGACGAAGCTCGGCAAGGCGATGGCGAAGAAGCTCAAGGTCTACGCCGACGACGAGGGCCTGACCCGTCACGCCGCGCAGAAGCCGGAGCCTTTGGCCCTCAGCCCGCGCGCCGCGGCGCAGAAGGCTTAAACCCTAGTCTTAAGTAAGGAAGAGGAACTGTGGCAGACATCCAGTATTACGGGACGGGGCGGCGCAAGACTTCGACCGCGCGCGTCTACCTTCGGCCGGGCTCGGGCGAGATCAAGGTCAACCGCAAGACCTTCGACGAGTACTTCCCCAACCAGGCGCTCCGCATGGTCATCCGCCAGCCGCTGACGCTCACCGACACCGCGAACAAGTTCGACATCCTGGTGAACGTCGCCGGCGGCGGCCCCGCCGGGCAGGCCGGCGCGGTGCGCCACGGCATCACGCGCGCGCTGATGGAGTTCAACGCCGACCTCCGCCCCGCCCTCAAGGACGCGGGCCTCGTCACGCGCGACCCCCGCGCCAAAGAGCGCAAGAAGTACGGCCAGAAGGGCGCGCGCAAGCGCTTCCAGTTCTCTAAGCGCTAACGCGCCGGTGAATGGTAGATAGTGAATAGCAAATAGAAACCCGCCATTCACTATCTACCATTTACTATTCGCCGTTCGCACAATCCATTGTCGCGGCCCGGTTGGTTGCCCCCGCGGGGGCGCTTGGGGCGCGGCGAGTACACTAAACCAATCACCCTAAGGAGGAGCAGTTTGGCAGTCACCGTCACGATGAAGGAGTTACTGGAGGCCGGCGTCCACTTCGGCCACCAGGTCAGGCGCTGGAACCCGAAGATGAAGGAGTACATCTTCGGCGAGCGCAACGGCATCAACATCATCGACCTCCAGAAGACGCAGAAGATGTTCCGCGACGCCATCGCCTTCGTCACCCAGATGATGGGCGAGGAGCGCGGCCGCAACATCCTCTTCGTCGGCACCAAGCGCCAGGCGCAGGACGCCATCCGCGAGGAGGCCGAGCGCGCGGGCCAGTTCTACATCAACCAGCGCTGGCTCGGCGGACTGCTCACGAACTTCCAGACCGTGCAGAAGTCGATCAAGCGCCTGCGCGACCTCGAGGCGATGCAGACCGACGGCCGCTACGAGAAGCTGACGAAGAAGGAGCGCATCAAGCTCGACCGCGAGCGCGAGATTCTGGAGAAGAACCTCTCGGGCATCAAGAACATGAACCGCCTGCCCGACGCCCTCTTCATCATCGACGTGCGCAAGGAGGACATCGCCGTCAAGGAGGCGAACCGCCTCGGCATCCCCATCATCGCGGTCGTAGACACCAACTGCTCGCCCGAGGGCATCGACTACGTCATCCCCGGCAACGACGACGCGCTCAGGGCCGTCCGCCTCTTCGCCTCGCGCATCGCCGACGCGGTCGTCGAGGGCCAGCAGATGAGTGGCAAGTCGGCCGAGGACGACGAGCAGGCCGCGGCCGAGGCTGCGGGTGCGACCGCGGCCCCCACGTCGCGCGCCGTCACCTCTTCGGTGGACAGCACGCGCGAGATCGAGCCCGGCGCTCAGTCCACGCAGGTCGCGGGTCAGGACGTGTCGAACGTTTCGGCCGACGTTCAGGTCTCGGTCCCCGGCAACCAGGGCTTCGCGCGCCAGGGGCAGCAGCCCGACAGCGTCGGCGACCACGGCCAGGTCGGCACGCACGCCCCCGTGCGCGGCGCGACCGGCTCGCCCGACGCCGAGGGCACGCAGCCCCCGCAGTCGCCCGAGGCCGAGAAGGGCGCCGAGACGGTCGGCGCGGCCAAGTAAGACCGGCGCACGCGCCCGAACACTTTCAACTTTTAAACGACGGCGAGCGCAGCCCTCCAGTGCGGATGAACCCGCCGGGCTGCGCATCTTTTTGAGCAGTAGGACTACTGTCTAAATTCAGGGAGAATTATCATGGCGGAAATCACAGGGGCGGCGGTCAAGGCGCTCAGGGAGAAGACGGGCGCGGGCATGATGGAGTGCAAGAAGGCGCTCCAGGAGGCCGACGGGAACGAGGAGCAGGCGGTCGAAATCCTGCGCAAGCGCGGCATGGCGACGGCCGGCAAGAAGGCGGGGCGCGTCGCGGCCGAGGGCGCGGTCGGCTCCTACATCCACATGGGCGGCAAGGTCGGCGTCCTCGTCGAGGTCAACTGCGAGACCGACTTCGTCGCGCGCACCGAGGAGTTCCAGGCGCTCGTCAAGGACATCGCGATGCACGTCGCCGCGGCCGAGCCGCGCTACGTCTCGCGCGAGGAGGTGCCCGCGGACATCCTCGACAAGGAGCGCGAGATCACCCGCGCCCAGATCGCCAACGACCCGAAGAACGCGAACAAGCCCGAGCAGGTCGTCGAGAAGATCGTCGAGGGCCGCCTCAACAAGTTCTACGAGGAGGCCGTCCTGCTAGACCAGCCCTTCGTCAAGGACCCGGCCAAGACCATCAACGAGCTGCTCACGGAGAAGATCGCCAAGACGGGCGAGCGCATCACCGTCCGCCGCTTCACCCGCTACAAGATGGGCGAGGGCCTCGCCAAGCGCGAGGACGACTTCGCCGGCGAAGTCGCCTCGATGAGCGGCGGCAACCAGTAAAGCAGGGCGGGGGCCCGGCCGTGAGGGAGCGCGTCGGTCTTTCTTAGATTGCCATCGGGAAAGACGTACGCCCTCCCTCACGGCCGAGCCCCCGCCGCGACTCCGCACACAAGCATGTCATCAGCCAACACACAGGCGGCGGGCGCCCCGGCCTACAGGCGGATCCTGCTGAAGGCGTCGGGCGAGGCGCTGATGGGCGCGCAGGCTTACGGCGTGGACGTGAAGGTCGCGCGCGCCATCGCCGAGGAGATCAAGGCCGTCCACGACTTCGGCGTCGAGGTCGCGGTCGTCGTCGGCGGCGGCAACATCTTCCGCGGCGTCTCGGAGAGCGCGGGCGACATGGACAGGTCGAGCGCCGACTACATCGGCATGCTCGCCACGGTGATGAACGCCGTCGTCCTGCAGGACGCGCTCGAAAAGGTCGGCGTCCACACGCGCGTGCTCTCGGCCATCAACATCCCGCAGGTCGGCGAGCCGTTCATCCGCCGCCGCGCCATCCGCCACCTTGAGAAGGGGCGCGTCGTCATCTTCGCCGCCGGGACGGGGAACCCGTATTTTACGACCGACTCGGCGGCCGCCCTGCGCGCGCTCGAAATCAAGGCCGACGTGATTCTGAAGGCGACGAAGGTCGAGGGCATCTACACGGCCGACCCCATGAAGGACGCGACGGCGACGCGCTACGACTGCATCACCTACCAGGAGGTTCTGGAGAAGCAGCTCAAGGTGATGGACGCCTCCGCCATCTCGCTCTGCATGGACAACGACCTCCCCATCGTCGTCTTCAACATGCGCACCGCCGGCAACATCGTCCGCGTCGTCTCGGGCGAGACGGTCGGCACACGGGTCTGCAATCAAAAACCGTAAATGGTAAATAGTAAATGGTGAATGGAGGGCGGCGCGCCTTCTCACCATTTACTATTTACCATTCACCATTCACTCGGAGAGAAGCTATGTCTGAGAAGGATGTCATCAAGGAGACGCGGCCGCGGATGGAGGGGGCGGTCGAGGACTTGAGGAAGAAGCTGGCGACGATCCGGACGGGGCGCGCGGCCGTGAGCCTGCTCGACAACGTGACGGTCGAGTATTACGGCACGCCGACGCCGCTGAACCAGATGGCCTCGGTGCACGCGCCGGAGCCGAACCTGCTGACGGTGCAGCCGTGGGATCAGACGCAGCTCGGCGTCATCGAGAAGGCGATCCGCGCGGCCGACCTCGGCCTGAACCCCTCGAACGACGGCAAGCTCGTGCGCGTGCCCGTCCCGCCGCTGACCGAGGAGCGGCGCAGGCAGCTCGCCAAGCAGGTGCACGAGGTGGCCGAGGAGCACCGCACCGCCATCCGCAACGTCCGCCGCGACGCCAACGACCGCCTCAAGCGGATGCTCAAGGACAAACAGATTTCCGAGGACGCCGAGCGCGACGCGCTGGCCGAAGTCCAGAAGCTGACCGACACCTACGTCGGCAAGGTGGACGAGCTGGCCAAGACCAAGGAGCAGGAACTCCTGAGCGTCTAGGCCGGCGCTCGGGTCGTTAAAGAGTTTGCAGGGCCGCGCGGCGCGACGGACGCCGCGCGGCCTTCTTCGTCACTGCTGCGCGACCGTGACGGTCACCGTGAAGCTGTTGTTCCCCTCGTTCGTCTCCGGCGTCTTGTCGTAGGGATCGACCGAGACCCTGAGCTTGTTCTCGCCCACCTTGAGCTTGACGGGGACGACGAAGTCCCTGCTCCGCGCGCCCGCGTCGAACAGGAAGGAATTCCCGACGGTGCCGAGGCCCGGCCCGCCCACCTGCGCGAAAGAGGTCAGCGCCCCCTCGCCGCCGCTGCGCTGGACGAAGAACCCCAGGTTGAAGGTGCAGTAGTCGCCCGCGCATTCGAGCGCCTCCGACTTCTGCAAGGTCATCGCCTTCTCCGGCGTCGCGTACTTCGACGCGGTCTCCACCTTCGCCGAGGACTTCCCGTTGAAGTAGAGCGCCGGGCGCATCATCAAATCCACCGTGGCCGCGGGCTTGTCGCCCGGCCCGCCCGAGGGGAAGTTGCTGTTCTGCTGCTCGGTCGGGAAGTTGCTCTGGGTCGGCTTCTGCTGGACGGGGCTCGCCCAGACGTGGAAGGCCGCCTTCTCGAACTTGAGCCCCGCGCTCTGCTTGAGCGTGTTGTTCTCGCCTTCGCCGAAGGCGTAGATGTAGCCGCCCGCGGCGGTCGGCTGCCGGTAGCGGTAGACGGCGACCGTGCCCGGCTGCTGCGACGTGGCGACGTAGCCGATCACGCCCTTGTAGTTCTGCACGGCCTCCCACCCGCCGTTCTGCTTCTCCAAAGCCTCGTCGATGCTCGTCGTGTAGAAGAAGAGGCTCCCGACGCCGACCGCAGCGGGCTTGCGCAGGGCGAGCAGCGGCATCGTGCCCGGCTGCTTCGAGGGGTAGATGTGGCCGACCACGCCGGACTCGTTCCAGACCGAACCGCCCTCGAACTGCTTCCGGTAGGCGGGGTAGGCGGCGTACGCGCCGCTGCCGTTCTTCGCCTGGTAGCGGTAGAGCGGGATGGTCAGCGGCTCCGGCGCGCCGCCCGTGCGTGCGGGCGGCGGCGCGAACGCGAGTGCGGCGAGCAGGGCCATGAAGGCGAACAGGGGCGTCAGTCGTTTCGTCGTCATTCTTCTCCGCGCTCCTAACTCTGTTAAGTGTTCTGGTTTTGCTTTGGCCCCATCTTAGCAGGAGACGGCCCGCCGAGGCCCGTGAAATCTTCGGACGACAGTTATAGACAGAGCCGCGAACGGTAGTGAGCGGGGCGGGCTCCGATAAGAAACTCTTTATCGGAGCCCGCCCCGCTCACTACCGTTCGCGGCTCTGTTCTGTTCTGCCTTAGAAGCTGAACCTGACGGACGCCTGGACGCGGCGGTTGCCGGCGTTCGGGTTGCCGCCGCCGAAGCCGAAGCTGCCCTGGGGGAAGAGCGACTCCCCGAAGTTAACCGAGCGGAGGTTGCCCACGGGGTTGCCAAAGTTCGTCCGGTTGAGCAGGTTGATGAAGTTGAGCGAGAAGTTCAGCGTGTAGCGCTTCCCTTCTGCCGCCCCGCCGGGCGCGCCCATCATAATCATCATGCCGCCGCCCACGCCGGGCGTCACCTGCGGGCCGCCGCCGCGCGGCGCGGCGCCGCCCGTGCTGCCGCCGCGGTTGTTCGCCGCGCGGTCGCCGCCGCGATTGCCGCGCTGCTGCCGCTGCTGCTGCTCCTGCTCCCTCGCGGCCCGGCGGCGCTCGGCCGCGCCCGGCAGGTCGCCGAAGGAGAACGCGCGCCCGATACGCAGGTTGACGGAGAAGAAGCCGGGGCCCTCGCCGTAGTTGCGCGGGACGATGGTCTGCCCCGGCTTGGGCCGGAGGTCGAAGTCGCCGAAGCGCGTCCGCACGAGGTCGGCGGCCGGCGTCTGCGAGTCGGCGAAGGCCGGGCGGTCGTTGATGATGCCGTCGCCGTTGTCGTCGAAGCCGGTGATGATGTTGAAGGGCCGCCCCGTGTTCGCGATGACGAGCGGGTTGAGCGAGAGCTTCAGCTTGGGGATGAACGCCGAGCCGACGATGAAGACGCGGTGGCGCGAGTCGAAGCTCGTGCGGCCGTACTCGCCCGTCAGGTCGTACTGATTCATCGGGAAGCCGCCGAAGTCTGCGTCAGACTGCGCCTTGCCGGTCGAGTAGTTGACCGAGAGCGAGTAGCCCGGGCGGAACTGCTTGTTCACGCCGATGTTGAGCTGCTTCATGCTCTGCGTGCCCGAGGTCTCGTACTGGTAGATGTCGCCGAGCGTGGGCTGCGGGCGCGGGCCCTCTCCCCTGAACCCGGTCGGCGCGTTGATGTTGCGCGAGCGCAGCAGGTGGCGCGTGTCGTAGGTCGAGAAGAAGACGTTGAGCTGCATCGTCTTCGTGAGCTGGCGCGTCACGATGACGCCGCTGATGTAGTTGTAGGGCGCGGTCGCGTCCGGCGCGAGCTGGCGCGTCGCCTGCGTCAGGCCGAAGCCGGCGAGGTCGGCGGCCGTCAGCCCGCCGCTCACCACGTGCCCGTCGGCGTCAAAGCGCGTCCGGGCGAGGAGGTCCCGCTGGTCGTCGAGGACCGGCGTCCCGTCGGGGAGGGTCCTGGCCCTGACGACGAACTGCTGCTGCGAGCCGCCGCCGCCGTAGCGCTCGACCTCGCGCGCGATGTTCTCGCCGACGCGGTCGTAGAAGAGGCCGAAGCCGAGGCGGATGACGGTCTTCGGCTGCTTGTTGGGGCCGCCGTCGGGCGACCACGCGACGTAGACGCGCGGGGCGAAGTTGAAGCTGCTGCCGAGGTTCGTCTGCCGCTCGTAGCGGACGCCGCCGCCGAGCGTCAGGTTCGGCCGCAACTTCCAGTCGTCCTGGATGAACCCGCCGAAGTCCACCTGGCTGATCTCGACCAGGGGCTCGCCCGCCGAGATGGAGAACTGCGTCGGGACGACCCGCTGCCCGTTGACCAGCTCGCCCGTCACCGCCCGGCGGTAATCCGCGAGCGAGCTGAAGGTGTAGGTGCCGTTAAAGTTGTTCTCGGAGAAGTCCGAGAGGCGGATGCCGCGCAGGCGCGCGCCGAACTTGACGGAGTGCGCGCCGTGCGCCTGCGTCGTCGTGTTCGTCACCTCCCAGCGCGTGCTCTCGTTGAAGGAGTTGCCCACGGGGGCCGCGCCGCTGGAGAAGGCGTCGAAGACGCTGACCGCCTGCACGCCCGTGGTCAGCGGGTCGTTGGCGAAGCGCGAGCGGATGAACTGGAAGCGCGTCTCGTTGACCGTGTTCTTGTTGACGACGGCCGTCTCGGTCAACTGCACCGTATGGTTGCTGACGGTCGAGTTGAAGGCGCGCTCGGGCAGCGAGTACTGCGAGACGCCCTGGTTGAGGTTGTCGCTGTGAAAGAAGTTGTAGCGCCCGATGAGCGTGTGCTTGTCGTTAATGGCGTAGTCCACGCGCGGGTTGAGGCCCCAGTTGCGGACGGGGCTCAGGACGGCGAGGTTGACCGGGAGCGTCCCGCTGACGTTCGTCGGGTCGAGCATGAAGCCGTTGACGAGGTCGTTGTCGTCCGTCTCGTTGCGGAAGACGTCGAAGAAGAACGAAGCCTTCTTCGGGACGATGGTGCCCGAGAGGTTCCCCGAGTACTGGCGGTACTGGAAGGGCGGGCGCTTCTCGCTCTGGAGGAACGGGTTGCGCGAGTTCATGCTCTCGTCGTTGAAGGTGCCGCCGAAGCTGCCGCGCAGCTTCTCGGTGCCGGGCTTGGTGAAGATCTGGATGCCGCCGAAGCCGGGGCGGTCGTTCTCGGCCGAGAGGGGGTTGTCGTTGACGCGGACTTCGCGGATCGAGTCGCGCGAGGGGATGCGCCCGCCCTCGAAGCCGTCGATGGTGATCTGCCCGCCGTTGGGGCCCGCGGCCGGGCCGGCGAGGGCCTGGAGCGCCGCGGCCAGCTCGTCCGGGTCTTCCGGCAGCGCCTCGAGGTCTTTGCCCTTGAGGACGATGGCGCCCGCGCTCGCGTTGTCGATGCTCACGGGGCCTTCGGAGGCGACCGTCACCTCCTCCCTCTCCAGCGAGACGCCGAGCGTGACCCTGGGCAGCTCGTTGCGGCCGGCCGCCACGTCCACCTCGGTGTTCACGTAGGGCGCAAACCCGGTCGAGAAGACGCTGACGTTGTAGCGCCCGGGCTGGAGGCCGGCGACGTTGAAGGAGCCGTCGCTGTCGGTGACGCTCGTCTTGGCCTTGCCCGACGCGTCCGTCACGGTGACGGTCGCGCCGACGATGACGCCGCCGAACTCGTCCGCGACCTGGCCGCGCAGGCTGGCTCCCGCCTGCTGCGCGAGCGCCGCCCCCGCGCACAGCGCGAAGACGAGCAAGAGACCGAGCCCGCGCCCGACCGACTTAAAAGATGCTTTCATGATCGATACCTTTAACGAGGGAAATGAAACCGGGGTGTCGGGGTTTAGGTTTTGGGTGTTGGGTTTTAGGTGTCGGGCGGAAGCAACTGTCTTAACCAACACCTAAAACCCGGCACCCAACACCCTTCCTTACGGTGTGCCGATGCCGAAGCCGAAGTTCATGCCGCCGCCCGCGCCGCCGCCGCCCATGGCGCTCATGCCGCCGCCCGCGCCGCCGCCGCCGCCGCCGGGACGGCGCGACATCATGGCGATGAGGGGCTCGACGTTCGAGACGAGCTGGATGGCCGTGACGCGGGTCGGGTCGGCGCCCACGGTGCTCGAGACGACGATCATCTGGCCGGGCTTCAGATCGGCGAGCGTCATGGGGGGCAGGCGCTCAAGCATCTGCTGTGGGTCCATCATCATGCGCCGGGGCCCGCCCGCGCCGCCCTGGCCGCCCGCCGCGGGGGTCGCGCCCGCAGGGGGCGGGCCGCCCTGCTGTATGACGACGCGCTGGCCGCCGCCCGCGGGGGCCGCCCCGCCCGCGCCCGGCGCGCCCCCGCCGGGGCCGCCCGCGCCGCCGCCCATCATCGCCGCCACGTCGGCCGGGACCTGCTTGAGCACGGAGTCGGGGCGGACGACGACCGTCAGAGGCTTCTTGTCCTGCTGCTCGATGGTGATCTCGTTCTTGGCGGTGTCCACGGCCTTGACGGTGCCGAGCGTGGTGCGGAACGAGCCGGTCACGACCTCCTCGGGCGTGAACTTGGCCCCGTCCGCGCTCCTCTCGCCCTTGGCGCGGAGCTGGTCGCCGGCCTTCACCTCCTCGAAGGTCGAGGGCTTGGCGTCGGCGAACTTGATGGAGTCGGGGGCGTAGCGGCGGAGCTTGACGGCCGGGCCGCCCGCGTTGATGACGACGGGCTTGGGCCCCTCGGGGGTGCGCGTGTTGATGGTGATCTCTTTGGTCTCGGCGTTGACGGCCGAGACGACGCCGACGACGCCGCGCGCCTGCCACTCGGAGCGCTCCTTCTCCTGCTTGGCGGTCAGCTCGGCCTTCGTGTTGACGATGACGATGCGCGGGCCGGCCAGCGTCTTGCCGTCGTCGGAGAGGCGGCCTAAGGCGAGGACGCGGTCGCCGGCGACGATCTCGGCCAGCGTGTAGGGCGTGGCCTTGTCGGTCTTGGTCTCGCCCGGGGGGTTCTTCAGAATCTTGGTGGCGTCGGAGACGCTGACGATGACGACGGCGCCCGCGTCGGTCTTGACGAAGACCTGCTTGGCGGCGGCGTCCACCGCCACGACATCGCCGAGGACGTTGTTGCCGGACTGCGCGCCGACGCCGAGCGCGCCGGCCGAGAGGGCCAGCGCGAGCGCCAGCAGGGTCAGGAGGGGCTTCCTCATCGTTCTCTTCCTCATAAGCCTGTAAGACGGGAGTCGCGCGGTGCGCGTTACAAAAAAGGTTGACTTTCGGAGTAAATGAAGCCCCTGCGGGCCCCGAGCGGTGACAGTCTTTCTACGCGGAGGCCGCGCCGATTGTTCCCGAACTGTCGCGGGAAAATCGCGCGGCGCGTCCTCGTAACCTCTTTATTCCCTTCGGGCGGGGTTAAAGTTCCAGGTTTGCGGGTCGGGAGGGAACCTGCGGCCGGGTCTTAGACGCAAGGGGGGGCCGCGAGGTTGGTACTGCTTTGCAGAATAAGTACATTTCCTCGGACGATAGCGGTCAGTGCCGCCCGCGGTAGCGGGTGGGCCTTTGCACACCGATTCTAACGGCTAACAAAGCCCCACCCGCTACCGCGGGCGGTACTGACCTGAGTTCTTAGCGGGCGGGCGGGGCCTTGAGGGCCTCCTCGATGGCGGCCTTGAGCACGTCGTAGGTGATGTCCTTGGTGCGGCGGCCGTTGACGAAGAAGGTGGGCGTGCCGCTGACGCCGAACTTCTGGCCGTCGATGAGGTCGCGCTCGACCTTCTCGGCGAAGGTGCCGTTGTCGAGCGCCGCGTCGAACTTGGCGCGGTCGAGCCCGAGCACCTGCGCGTACTGCTTGAGCTGCTCCGGCTTGAGCTGCGACTGGTTGCGGAAGAGGATGGCGGTGAAGTCCCAATACTTGCCCTGCGCGCGCGCGGCCTCGGCCGCCTCGGCCGCCTTGCGGGCCTCCGGGTGCATGTTGAGCGGGAAGTCGCGGACGACGAAGCGGACGCGGTCGCCGTACTCCGCGATCAGCCTCTCCAGCACGGGCTGCGCCGCCGCGCAGGACGGGCACTGGTAGTCGGTGAACTCGACGACCGTCACGGCCGCGCCCTCCTTGCCCTTCGCGGGCTGGTCGTCGGTCGCGATCTGGAAGACGGGCGGGGCCGGGGGCGTGATGAAGGTCTGCACGCTCGCGCCGTTGCGCAGCCGCTCGACGAAGGCGCGCTCCAGCTTCTGCTGCTCCTGCCCCTGGAGGTACTGGATGATCTGGTACTTGAGCTGCGCGAAGTCGCCGCCGATGCGCTCCTTGTTCTTGTTGTAGAACTCCTGCGCCTGCGCCTCGGTGACGGCGGGCGTCTTGGAGCCGACCTCGGCGTCGATGACGGCGCGGGCGGTGACGCCGCGCTTCTGCGCCTCGCCGTTGAGGAGGATGTCGTTGATCTTCATGTCTACGTCCTGCTTGCGCAGCAGGTAGACCTCCTCCTGCACGCTGGCGACGAGCGGCAGCAGGCCGTCCTCGATGTCGGCCGAGGTGATGTTCCGGCCGTTGACGGTGGCAAAGACGCGCGCGCGGTCGGCCGGGGTGGCCGGGGGCGTGGCGAACTCGACGTTCTTCTTGACCTGATTGGCGGCGCGCAGCGACTGCGCGAACTGCCCGGCGCGCTCCTGCTGCCTCTGCTCGCGCAGGAAGGCGATGACGTTGTCTTTGATTTCGGGGAAGGCGACGGCGCGCCCGACCTGCTGCTCAATGCGCGCCTTGTTCTGGTTGAAGTAGGCTTCGGCCTCGGCCGCGGTCGGCTGGACGGTCTTGTTGAGGACTTCGGCCTCAATGAGCTTCGCGGCCGACACGTTGCGCTTCCGGGCCTCGGCGTCGAGGAGGATGCTGTTGATCTGTAGGTCGAGCTCGCGCTTGCGCGCCTCGACGACGTCCTGCTGGAGCTGCGCCACCCGCTGCCGCACCTGCGGGCTGAGGTCGGCGCGCGTGACCTTCACGCCGTTGACCGTGCCGAGCACCTCGGGCAGAGGCCCCGCCTCGCACCCGCAGTCTTCGGCGGGCGCGGCCGCCGGCTGTTGATAGGCAGCGGGCACGGGCGTCGGCGTTGGTCTGGGCGCGGGCGTCTGCGCCGGAGTCGTCGCGGCCGGCTTCGGCTTGGCGGGGGTCGCAGGCGTCGTGCCGCGCCGCGTCTGGGCCGCGGCGGCGCAGGCGAGGGTGAGAGCCAGGAGGGTTGCGTAAAAGAGTCTGCTCATACTTTTCCGGTCTGACCTCGGTTGTCGAAACTCGGCCCGGCGGCCGAAGTCTTGATTGTCTGCGGGATTTTATCTTACGGGCGCGGGACTTCCCTGGGGCCGGCACTTCCCGGACGGCGCGGCGGCCCGAAGAGTAGAGTCTTCGTCAAACGCCGCCCGACGCCGTGCGCAGAGTCTAACATCGCGCCCCGCGATTCGCCACCCGCGCCGCCGCGCGCGCCGCGCCCCCGCGCGGGAGTATCATCGCCACTCGACCCTTAAGATAAGGACTCGCCGAGGACTCTATGGACAAAGACTCAGGCTTAACCTTCACGGGGCGGATACGCAGCATCCGGTGCGCGCTCAAGGGCGTCCGCGTGATGATCGCGTCGCAGCACAACGCGTGGATTCACGCGGCGGCGACCGCGGGCGTGACGGCCGCGGGCCTCTACCTCGGCCTGGACAGGGCCGAGTGGTGCTGGGTCATCCTGGCCGTCATCTCCGTCTGGACGGCGGAGGCCCTCAACACCGCCTTCGAGTTTCTGACCGACGTGGCCTCGCCGGCCTTCCACCCGCTCGCGGCCAAGGCGAAGGACGTTGCGGCGGGCGCGGTGCTCATCACGGCCGTCGGCTCGGTCGCCATCGGGCTGCTCGTCTTCGGCCCGCACGTGTCGGAGCGGGCGCAGCTCTGGCGCTGACGGCCGTAGCATTTAATTTACCCCTTGACCCCGGAACCGGTTCGGCACTTTATAATGGCCGGCGTGCGCGACGATTCGTCGAAGAAGGCTTACGTGCGGGCGGGCGAGCTGGCGCGCGCGGCCGGGGTGAGCACGGACACGCTGCGCCACTACGAGCGGAAGGGCGTGCTGGGCAGGCCGCGCCGCTCGGCGAACGGCTACCGCGAGTACCCGCCCGAGGCATTGGAGCGCGTGCTGCTCGTCAGGCGCGCGCTCTCGTTCGGCTTCACGCTCGACGAGCTGGCGCGCGTCCTGCGCACGCGCGAGCGCGGCGGCGCGCCCTGCCGCGAGGTGAGGGCGCTGGCCGCCGGCAAGCTCGAAGAGGTCGAGTCGAGGCTCCGCGAGCTGCGGGCGCTGCGCGGCGAGCTGCGCGCGATACTCGGCGAGTGGGACGAGCGCCTGTCGGAGTCCGCGGACGGCGGGCGCGCGGGGCTGCTCGAATCGCTGCCCGGACGCCGCGCGCGGGCGGCGCAAACTCAGACCCCGCGTGCGCCGCTGCGGCGCGGGCGCGGAAGAACGGAGAGGAGAGGAACCGTCGATGAAGAAGATTAGCCTGACCCTCTGCGCCGCCCTGCTCTTTGCGGCCGGCGCGCTCACGGCCTACGCCCACGCGCAGAAGAGCGCGGACGCGCCGCCCGACAAGCACGACGCGAAGGCCCACGCCGAATGCCCCCTCAAGGCCGACGGCAAGACACCCGGCGGGAAGTCGGAGGCGCAGGCGGGCGGCGGCGGCCACGACGCGCACCTCGCCGAGGTCAACGCGCGCGGCGAGGCGGCGATGGGCTTCTCGCAGACCGAGACGGCGCACCACTTCCTCCTCACGCGCGACGGCGGCGTGATACAGGTCGAGGTCAAAGACCCGGCCGACTCGGCGAACCGCGAACGCGTCCGGCGACACCTCGCTCATATCGCGCAGACGTTCGCCGCGGGAGACTTCGGCACGCCGATGCGCGTCCACGCGCGCACCGTGCCCGGCACGCCCACCATGTCCCGCCTGAAGTCGGAGCTCGCCTACGCCTACGAAGAGACCGAGCGCGGCGGCCGCGTCCGCATCACCGCCAGGAGCGCCGAAGCCCTCGCCGCCGTCCACGAGTTCCTACGCTTCCAGATCGAAGACCACCAGACCGGGGACGAGAAGTAGGCAGTAGGCAGATGGCAGTAGGCAGTTGAGCCTTCATCGCCGCGAAGCGGCGACTGCCTACTGCCATCTGCCTACTGCCTACTTCCTTTGCTATCATCGCGCGGATGTCTCTACAGGGAGCGGAGGGCTTCCGCCTGATGTTGGTGGCGGGCGAGGAGTCGGGCGACGCGCACGCGGCCGCGCTCGTGCGCGCGCTGCGGGAGGCCGAGCCGGGCGCGCGGTTCGAGTTCTTCGGCTCGGCCGGGGCGGCGATGGCCCGCGCGGGCGTCGAGCCGGTCGTGCGCGAGGAAGACCTCGCCATCACGGGGCTCGTCGAGATCGCGCGCGCCCTGCCGCGCTTCTTTGAAGCGTACCGTGCGCTGAAGAGGGCCGCGGTCGGGCGGCGGCCGGACGCGGTCGTGCTCGTGGACTGGCCCGACTTCAACCTCGCGCTCGCCCGCTCGCTCCGGCGGCGCGGCGTCCGCGTCATCTACTACATCAGCCCGCAGCTCTGGGCCTGGCGCTCGCACCGCGTCCGTCAGGTGCGGCGCGACGTAGACCTCCTGCTCACCATCCTCCCCTTCGAGCGCGCGTGGTACGTGGCGCGCGGCGTCGGGCACGTCGAGTTCGTCGGCCACCCGCTGGCGGGCTCGGTCGCCTCGCGGCTCACGCGCGAAGAGTTCTGCGCGCGCCACGGCCTTGACACCTCTAAGCCGACCGTCGCGCTCCTGCCCGGCAGCCGCCGCAAAGAGTTCGAGCGCATCCTGCCCGTCATGCTCGACGCCGCCGCGCGCCTCTTACAAACAATCCCCGACGCGCAGTTCGTACTCGCCCTCGCCGCGCGCCGCAAGCACGAAGAAGCGATGCGCTCGGTCAACGCACACCCTGAATCCGCGACGCTCGCGCCCCGCATACGCGTCGCGCACGACGAGGCGCGCGAGGCGCTCGCCGCCGCGGACGCGGCCGCCGTGTGCAGCGGCACGGCGACGCTCGAAGCGGCGCTGCTCAACACACCGCTCGTCGTCGTCTACAAGGAGTCGGCGCTGAACTGGCACACGCTCGGCCGCCTCATCGAGGTCGAGCACTACGGCCTCGTCAACCTCGTCGCCGGCTACCGCCTCGCCCCCGAGCTGATGCAGGACGACTTCACCGGCGACGCGCTCGCGCGCGAGCTGACAACGCTCCTCGAACCCGCACACAACGCACGAGTGCGCGCCCGGCTGCGCGAGGCGACGGCACGACTCGGCGAAGGCGGGGCCTCGCGCCGCGCGGCCGAAGCCGTTCTGCGCGCCCTGCGGGATTGGAAGGGTAAAAAAGAGACGAAGGCGGGTTAAGGTTTGTCTTCGAGTCGCTCGGTCAGTTCTTTCAACTGCCGCTTCAGCTCCTGAATCTCTTCCCTCATCCGGGGGAGGCGGCCCCAGAGGGCGTTGAGGCGCTTGTACTCTTCGAGCGGCTGGACGGGCGTGCCCCACCAGACGCCGGGGCGCACGATCTTGCCCGGCAGCACCCCGGCCTGCGAGCCGATGACTGCGCCCGACTGCACGCGCGCGTGGTCGCCGAAGCCGACCTGCCCGCCGATGACCGCGTCCGACTCGATGACGGTGCTGCCCGAGATGCCCGTCTGCGCTGCGATGACGACGCGCTCGCCGATCTCGACGTTGTGCCCGACCTGCACGAGGTTGTCGATCTTCGTCCCCCGACCGACGCGGGTCGTCCCGAGTGCCCCGCGGTCGATGCAGGAGTGCGCGCCCACCTCCACGTCGTCTTCGATCACGACCGTGCCCACCTGCGGGAACTTGTGGTAGACGCCCTCGGCGTCTCGCACGTAACCGAACCCGTCCGCGCCGACGACGACGCCCGCGTGCAGCACCACGCGGTCGCCGAGAGTGACGCCGTCGTAGAGCACCACGTTCGGCCGCAGCACGCAGTCGCGCCCAATGCGCGCGGCCGCGCCGACCCTCACGCCTTCGAGTATCTGTGTGCCCTCGCCCACGTCGGCGAGAGCGCCGACCGACGCGCACGCGCCCACGTACACCCCCTCGCCGAGGTTCGCGCCAGGCGCGACGTAGGCTGTTGGATGAATGTGTCCCTTAAGCTTCCGGGGCGGGTGCAGCGCTTCGGCCGCGAGCGCGAAGGCGAGCTTCGGCCGCGCCGCCTCGATGACGCACGCCAGCCCCTCCAACTTCTGCGCCCCGGCCTCCGGCGCGATGACGCAGGAGGCGCGGCACGCGCGCGCCGACTCGAACAGCTTCTCGTCCTCGACGAACGCGAGGTCGCCCTCGCGGGCATTCTTAATAGAAGAGACGCGGCGCACGACCGTCCCGGCGTCGCCGACCACGCGCCCGCCGAAGAGGGCGGCCAACTCTGCGACCGTTCTGCCTTCTGCGTCTTGACTCATAAAAGGGGTGCGGTTCAGCGCGGGACTTTGAAGAGGAGTTCGCGCTCGGTCGAGACGTTCGCCTCGCGCTCCTCGCGCGTGAAGCCGCGGCGCGACCCGCGGATGAAGGCGGCGAGGTGGCGGACGTTCTCGTCGTCAGACTCTTCGAGCGCCGCCAGCGCCTGCGCGAGCGGCAGCCGCGCGCGGAAGAGAATCTGGTAGGCGCGCTTCAAGGCCGCGCGCGACTCCGGCGAGAAGCCGCCGCGGCGCAGCCCTATCGCGTTCAGGCCGCGCACCGCGGGCGGGTTGCCGTCGGTCGTGAAGAACGGCAGCACGTCCTGCACGATCTTCGACTTGCCGCCCACCATCGCGTAGCGCCCGAAGCGGACGAACTGGTGCGCGCCGACGTTCGACGAGAAGAAGACGTGATCCTCGACCGTGATGTGCCCGGCCAGCGCCACGCCGTTCGCCAACGTGTTGTCGTCGCCCACCTCGCAGTTGTGCGCGACGTGGACGCCGACCATCAGGAAGTTCCGGCTTCCCAGCCGCGTCGCCTCGCCCTCGCCGCTCGCGCGGTGGACGGTCACGTACTCGCGTATCAGGTTGTCGTCGCCTATAAGCAGCGCGGTGCGCTCGCCCTTGAACTTCACGTCCTGCGGCTCGCCGCCGAGGGTCGCGTGCTCGTAGACGCGGTTGCGCGCGCCGAGGGTCGTGAAGCGCTTGACGACGGCGTGCGCGCCGATCTCGCAGCCCTCGCCGACCTGCACGTGCTCCTCGACGACGGCGTACGGCCCGACGCTCACGTCCGCGGCCAACTCGGCGCGCGGGCTGATGACGGCTGTGGGATGAATCGGCATGCGTAGGCGGCTATCTCATGGGTAATCATGCGGGAGCCGCCATCTTAATCCATCGGCCGCGGGCGTCAAAACGGCGCGCGCTAAAAATCGTCGAAGAAGACCCTCCGGCCGTTGTCGTGCACCTGCACCATCGTGACGAAGTTGCGCGAGATGAGCCACTCGAACTTGTGTTCGAGCCCGAGCTTCGTCGCCTCGTACATGAGGTCGAAGGCTTCGCCCGCCTCGCGCGTCTTCCAGAACTGCGCCGTGTCGATCTTCAGCTTCGGCGCGGGGCAGACGGAGAAGACCTGCACGGGCTTGTGCTTGCGCCGGAGGGCGCGCTGGAGCGGCGAGATGTCCTCGGCGCTCTGCCGTTCGAGGGCGACTGGCACGAGCGACCTCTGTATCTCCTCGCTCCAGCGCGCGGCCTCGGGTGCCGCGTCGCGGTTGGCCTCGAAGTACGTGAGCAGGCCGCGCAGCGTCGCGTCCTGGCCGCGCGCCAGTTCGCGCAGGTAGGCCATCTCGTTGAAGAGGTAGATGTCCTTGAACGCCTTGCGCTCTAAAACGCCCTGGCGGATGTTCGTCACGCGCGCGAGCCGCCGGATGAGCGAGCGGTGGTTGACCTCCTGCTCGAAGCTGGCGTTCAGCGGCAGGATGAAGAGGAGGTCGCACTCCTCGACCTCCGTGCCGAAGTAGATGGGCAGGTTGTCTATGACGCCGCCGTCCTCGTAGAAGTCCGCCTCGCCGTCGCCGTCGGCCGCGTACTCGAAGAGCGGCGGCAAGTCCATCGAGGAGAAGACGCCGAAGCGCAGCCCCTTCAAGTCCTGTGCTATCCGGGCCGTCATGTTCTCCAGCTTGTGGCTGCCGCCGAGGTATGGGTCGGGGTTCGTGACGCGCCGGTTCTTGTTCGTCGTCACTTCGAGCCGCGCCCGCTCGATGTTGGTGCAGGTGAAATAGAAGTTGACGTTGTCGTCTTGGTCGGGGGCCGCCATGTGTTCGAGCAGGCGCCGCCCGGCCTCCGTGCCTTCGCCGAAGAGGGCGTCGAAGCTCTGCTGCCAGGGCTCGTTCGACAGAATAAAGTTCTGCCGGGTCGGCAGGTACCTCACCGGCTTGATGATCTCCGACACGCTGACGCCCCGCCACCACGCCTCCAGCGCGCCGGGGATGCGCCGCCCGTCGGCGTCAACGCCCGCGTCCTTGACCATGTCGGCGAGCCAGAAGAGCGCGTTCCACGAGCCGATGGACGTCCCGGCGATCATCTTCACGCGGTCGTGCGCGTCGTGCTGTTCGAGGAACTCGTAGATGGCCTTCATCGCCCCGGCCTGGTAGGCGCCCTTCGCGCCCCCGCCGGCGAGGATGATGCCGATGCGCTCGAAGCGCGCGAGCGGGTTGTGCGCGCCCTCCCCGCCCGCCGCGCCGCCTACCGACGCCGCTCCCGCGCGGACGACCCTGGTCTGCGGCTTCTTTGCTCTTTTGAACTTACGCCGGAGGCGGTAAAAGAAGCAGGCCAGCCAGTGGCTGGCGACTATGCCGATTAGCGCGGCGACGATGATGATGACGGCCCCGGCGATGAGCTGGGTGGTGCCAACAAGTACGTTGACGGTCCGCACCGCGGACGCCGTGAAGACTCCCCCCTGCGTCCATCCCCCGCTCAGATACAGATAGCCCCACAGCCGTGGGACAATCACGTTGACCAGCCACGGGATGTAGGCCGGGTAGAAGAAGACGAAGTAGGCCAACGAAATGAGGGCGAGCGGCAGGGTGAAGCTCGGGGGTAGGCGCTGAAACATCCAGCGGAACGTCTCCTCCAGCAGCCGCCCGTACCTATATCTCCGGAGCAACTTGAGGGCGGGGTGCTTGACGGTGGCGAAGGCTCTCAGGGCGGCGGTTTTAACTATCATGGCCGGCTCCTTACGTGAGAAGAGGTCAGGAGGTTGAGCAGCAGGCCGCGCATGACGCGAAGCCAGGAACGTAGCGAGGGGTTGAAGATACCACAAATCCGGCGGCCCGGCCCCAAAATTTTCGGGCGCCCGCCCGCGCCCCCGGCGGTCGTAACGTCTTGTGTTGACACGCAGATGCCGGTATCATGTCACGGTTTTGGAAACGGCCTCGTCGTGTATGTGGCAACGGGTCGTCCTGCTGGAAGCACTTATAACTGATTGCGTGCGCGCCTCAAGTCAGCGCGTGTTCCCCGGTCTAAGGAGAGAGAGCCTTGTTCAGCGATAATTTCCGCCGCGGCGAGTCGGAGAGAACGCGCTTCAGCGGCGTGAAGAAGTCGAAGCTGGTGTCGAGCCTGTCGGACGTGGCGTGGAAGGCGTTCCAGTCGGTCAACACGCGCCTGCCCGAGGGCGAGGCCGTGCGGCCGAAGTGGGCCCCGGGCCCGCTGCTGAAGTCTTACGAGCGCACCGCGCCGCCGCTCGGCTTCCCGCGCGAGACCGATAGCCTGTGCCCGCGCTGCGTCAAAGAGGTGCGCGAGGGCGTCATCTCGGGCGAGACGCCGCTCGAAACCCTCATGCACACGCACCCCGGCGAGATCAAGGCCGAGATTTACGAAGAGGACGGCAAGGTCTACATGCGTAAGACCTGCCCGAAGCACGGCGAGTTCAAGGACATCATGGCGACCGACGCGCGCTTCCTCGAACGCATCGAGTCGCTCTTCTTCGGCCGCGACTTCCGCTCGGCCGAGGACGCGCACATCCACAAGCACGGGACTTCCAACATCAAGTTCGGCCGCGGCGCGGTGCTCACCGTTGACCTCACGAACCGCTGCAACATGATGTGTAACCCCTGCTTCATGGACGCCAACCAGGTCGGCTACGTCCACGAGCCGACGTTCGAGGACACGAAGGCCATCCTCGACCGCGCCGTCTCGTTCAAGCCGCGCCGCCAGATCATCATCCTCTTCTCGGGCGGCGAGCCTACTCTGTCGCCCTACTTCCTCGACGCGGTCGCCTACGCGAAGAAGGTCGGCTTCTACCGGATACTGGCCGCCACGAACGGCATCCGCTACGCCGAGGACATCGAGTTCTGCAAGGCCGCGAAAGAAGCAGGCCAGCACGGCGTCTACCTTCAGTTCGACGGCGTCAGCGAGGAGAAGAACAAGCACCGCGGCGTCGGCAACCTCTTCGACGTGAAGCTGCGCGCGATTGAGAATCTGGCCTCGGTCGGCATCAAGGTCACGCTCGTCACGACCATCGTCAACACCATCAACAACGACGCCATCGGCCAGATCGTGGAGTTCGCGGCGAAGAACATCGACAAGGTGCAGACCATCGCCTTCCAGCCCGTCTCCTTCACGGGGCGCGACGAGGACGTGCCCGACCACATCCGCGAGCAGCAGCGCTACACGCTCGCCGGCATGGCGCAGGACTTGGAGACGCAGCTCGACGGCCGCATGGAGGCGCTGCGTGACTGGTTCCCACTCTCTTCTTATTCGGCGTTCACCTCCGTCATGGACATGCTGCAAGGCGCGGACGCGCCTTGGGGCTGGTCTTCGTGTAACTGCCACCCGAACTGCGGCATCTTCACGCTCGCGGTCGTCAACCGCCACACCGGCGAGTTCAAGTCGCTCTTCGAGTTCTTCGACTACGAGCAGTTCATGAAGGACGTGTCGGTCATCACCGACACCGCGCGCGGCAAGAAGCTGACGATGGCGCAGCTCGCCATGGCCATCATGCGCAACTTCAAGCCGGAGCGCGCGCCCGAGGGCTTCCCCGTCTCGCAGATCATCAACCTGTTCAAGCCCTCCTCGACCAGCTCGAACTCCGACCGCAACGACCGCATGAAGCAGAAGTCGGACGACCCGGCCGACGTGTGGCGCGTCCTCTGCGTCGAGGGCATGTGGTTCCAGGACTTATTTAACTACGACTTCCGCCGCACGGAGATGTGCGTCATCCCCTACGGCACGCAGGAGGGCGAGATTTCGTTCTGCGCCTACAACACCGGCGTCGGCTGGCGGCAGATCATCGAGAACATGCACAAGACGGCCAACCTCGCCGAGTGGTACAAGGAGCACGGCCGCCACCCCGTCTACGCCAAGGGCAAGCCCGTCCCCGGCATCCAGAAGGCGCGCAGCTTGAGCCTGCCCGTCGTCCAGGCCATCCTCGCCGAGGACGAAGACCCGCAGGCGCGCAAGTCCGCCACGCCCTACCTCGTCGAAGAAGAGGAAACGGCGACAGTCTCCTAACCCCGACCCGCGCTCCGGCGCGGCCTTTAACCACCGCGCGGCGCGTGCACTCCATGAAGTGGCACGCGCCGCCTCACGCGCCTCCCGACACCAACTAAACCCCGGACAGTCACTCTGTTCCCACATTTCCCTCAGAAAGGCTTACCCAGATGAAACCCCTTGTGAGATTCACACTGCTCGTCACGTTCTTTCTCGCCTGCTCCTTCTGCCTCCTCGCGCAAGTGCCTGCCGCCCCCGCGCAGGCTCAGGACGCGCCGGAGTCAGCCAAGTCCGCGCAGGAGGTGCCCGCCGACCGTTTCCGGGCGATGTTTATTCCGCGCGACTCGAAGATCTACATCGCCCCCTTCAAGAGCGAAAATGCGGAGAAGCCCGTCGAGGGCTTCGAGACCTACATGGCGGCCGCGCTACGTAAGAAGAACGTTCCGCTAATCATGGTCACCGACCGCTCCCAGGCCGACTTCGAGATCGTCGGCACGGCAGATAAGAAGGGAGCCGGCCTCGCCAAGAAGCTGCTGCTCGGCGACTGGCGCGACTCCACCTCCGCCTCCATCTCGGTCGTCAACCTGAAGACCGGCGTCGTCGCCTACGCCGACGCTTCACACCGTTCGTCGGCGAACAAGGGGCTGCGTTCGTCGGCCGAGAAGCTGGCGAAGTACCTCAAGAAGAAGATTGAGGAGGACGAGAAGAAACTGGCGACCGCCGGCCGCTGAGTCGGTACGCATCGTATGACACCTTGAGAAGTGGCACATGCGCGCGCACCGAGCGCGCGGGCCCGGGGTAGAAAGGGCGCGGCATTCGATTTGCCGCGCCCTTCTCCGTTAGCGACCACCCTCAAGGAGCGCATACGATGAGCAGAACGTTTTCCGCACTCTTACTCTTACTCCTGGCCTTCGGCGCGGCGCAGGCGCAGTCGGCTGACGCAGCAAAAATCGTCCAACCGTCAGCCCCGCCGCAGGCGCAGGCCCCGCGGCCCCTGAACAACGCGGACGTGCTGAGCATGGTGGAGGCGAAGCTCGCGCCCGAGGTCATCGTCGAGAAGATCAAGGCTTCTCCGTGCGACTTCGACACCTCGCCCGCGGCGCTCGCGCGGCTGAAGGAGGCGGGCGTGCCCGACGCGCTGCTGCTCGTGATGGTCATGTCGCCGAAGTGCAACCCGCCGCCCGTCCGCCGCGTCGCCGTCGTGGTGCCCGCGGGGACGCCGGTCGAGCTCGAGACGGCCTACACCATCAACTCGCAGCTCGTGCGCGCGGGCGACGCCGTCAGCTTCCGCGTCGTCAACCCCGTCGTCATCGACGGGCAGGTCGTCATCGAGAAGGGCGCGGTGGCGACGGCGGTCGTGACGAAGGCCGAGCGCGGCGGCCACTGGGGCCGCGCCGGCCGCATCGCCTGGACGATGAAGGAGGTGACGGCCGCCGACGGCTCGCGCGTGCCCCTCCAGTTCTCGGGGCGCACGGTCGGCGACAGCAAGGGGGCGAAGGTGGCGACGCAGATGGTGCTGACGGGGGCGATCTTCTGGTTCGCCCCGCCGGTCGCGCTCCTCCACGGCTTCAAGCGCGGCGAGAACGCGGTCGTGCCCGAGGGCAAGCGCTTCGACGCGGCCGTCTCCGGCGCGGCGACGGTGGGCGTCGCGCCGCGCCAGTAGCCGGTCGGCGTCAAGGCTCGGCCGCCGTGCAAAGGGGAGAACGCGGCGGCCGTAGCGCCTGCGGCTCGGGGCCCGCTCGGGTGCCCGACGCCGCAGGCGCCGTTTTGTGCTGGGAGGTCGTAGAAGGTCTCTTCAGTGACGAGGCGGGTCGCCGGCGCCGCCGTTGCCGGGGCCGACGCCGCCCGCGGGGCGCGGGGCGGGCTGCGGGGTCTGTATCTCGCGCAGGGAGGCGACGGTGTCGCGGATGCGGTTGGCGAGCTGCTCGATGGTCTGGACGCGGCGCCGGGCCGTGTCGCTCAGCTCCTCGCGCAGGAGAAGCTGGGCCTGGCCGATGAGCCCGGTCAGGGGGTTGTTGATCTCGTGCCTCACGTGCGCGGCCAGTTCGGCGTACTCGGTCAGCCGCGCCTCGCACTCCACGACGACGCGGCTCAGATGCTCCTCGGCCGTGTCGGTCGGCCGCGCTTCGTTCTCACTCATCGTCTTCTTAGCTTTCCCCGTAAACGCCCCCACGGGCTGCGCCGGCGTTTTGAGGACTCGGGGCCCTTCCGCCCCCGCATTGTGCGCCCCGCCCCCGCCCCGAGGCAAGAGTCGCCGCGCCCGTGCGACTCGCCGGACGCACAAAACGCCGCCCCGCCCTCTCGTATTCAGACCTCGCGCTCGGCATTTGACAACCGCCCCGGCCCGTTTGTAAATTTAATACCGCCAGTCGTTGGGAGGTCGTCCAATGGTAGGACTCCAGACTCTGGATCTGGCTATCGGGGTTCGAGTCCCTGCCTCCCAGTTAAACTAACGCAATAAGTTACGGGCAGCCCATGGGCTGCCCGTTCTTGCTTTGTATCACTATTGTATCACTGCCTTACGTGGGGACTATTCGCGGGGAAACATCAGACATGTATTCTATTCACCTACCGGGAGAACTATCACAGGATTCGCGCGCACGAACAGAAGCAAAGTGATATGATGCCCGCCCTCACGCCCGAGGCCGTGCGGCCCGTGGCGCGGAGTGAGATCGGGGCCGGGCTTTTTGCAAAGGGAGCTACGGCCCTGATTATTGTTTACGTGACTTCACCCGGAACTTCGGCTTTAGGTTTAGGGGCGTGCCTGCCAAGCTTGTCCTTTCGCGTTTGCCCCAAAATCCACTCTGCCAAAACTATTGCATTCTACGCCGCGCGGGTTTAATCTCCTGCCTGTGGGCGTCACCTCCGCATTCCGCCGCCCACAGGACACACTGATACTCAGCCGCCACCAGGCAGCTTGCTCCGGCAGGACTCATACGGGTTTAGAGAAGCGACGGCAGAACCGTGAGCAGTTCCAGCGCGATCTGCGTCAGGCTCACGGGCGCATCGTTCGGTATCTCGCCGTTAAGAGTCACGCCGTACGCCGTCTCTTGTGTGGCGCTCGCCTGGGGCGGCGCAGGTGCGGGAGGAATGTGTATCTCTCCCCCGAGCGCTGTGCAGCTCAGGGCAAGTAACAGCGCGACGGTCGTCAGGGTCTTTCGCATCGCTCTTTCTCTCTTCCGGTGATGATTTGTCGAATGGTGAAACCGTCTCTCCCGCGTGGGGGGGACGGTTTTTTCGTAAAAGTCAAATTTTTGACTTTTACAGGAAAGGTTGGCCTCACATGAATTTAGCAGACGAACGTCTCGGGGAACTAGATAACCCCTCACTGACCGCCGACGAAAGGGCCACGCTCCGCGCTCAGGTGGCCGCAGACCTCATCCATAAAGGCCGGTATGAGGCCGCGCGCGAGGCTTTAGGTGAGTTGTGGCGGGGCGTGGGCGAGCGCCCGAACGTGGAAGGGCTGGGAGACAGGGCGGCGGCCGAAGTGCTGTTACAGGCGGGCGTGCTGTCGGGCTGGCTCGGCAGGGTGAAGGGCGCGCAGGACGCGGCGAAAGACCTTATTAGCGAAAGTGCCGCGCTCTTTGAGAGGCTAGGGGAGGCGAAAAGGGCGGCTGACGCGCGGGCGGACTTGGCGATCTGCTACTGGCGCGAGGGCGCGTTCGATGAGGCGCGGGCGGTGCTGGAAAGCGCCGCCGCGCTTACGGAAGAGAACGCGGAGCTAAGGGCAAAGACCGTCCTCTGCTTCGCCGTGGTCGAGACTTCGGCGGGTCGGCACGCTGACGTGCTCCGACTCCTGACGGAATCCGCTTCCCTCTACGGGGAGGGCGTGAGTCACCGCCTGCGCGGAATCTTTCACAACCAACTAGCCATCACTTTGAGGAGGTTGGGCACGGCGGAACGCCGCCAGGGTTACCACGACCGCGCCATCATCGAATACACGGCCGCCGCCTAACACTTCGAGCAGGCGGGGCGCGAGCAGTACGCCGCGTCCATCGAAAACAACCTCGCGTTCCTCCTCTACAAGTTGGGCCGCTACCGCGAAGCCCACGAACACCTGGACAGGGCGCAGGCCATCCTGACGAGACTGAAAGACGCGGCCACGCTGGCGCAGGTGGACGAGACGCGGGCGCGCGTGCTGATAGCCGAACGGAGATACAGGGACGCGGAGCGCACGCTGGCGGGCGCACTCACGACCTTAGAGCAGGGCGACGAGTCCGCCCTGCTCGCGGACGCCATGACCGTACAGGGGGTGATCTGGGCTCGCCTGTGGGCCTTCGACGCCTCCGTCAACATCCTGCGCCGGGCGGCGGGGATAGCCGAAGACGCCGGGGCGCTCGTCAACGCCGGCCGGGCTATACTGACGCTGATAGAGGAGCACGGGGCGACCAAGCGGCTGCCCCCGGCCGAAGTTTATGAGGCTTTCCAGAAGGCGGACAGGCTTAGGAAGGACTCGCAGGACGCCACGACAGGGAGTTGCTTCTGGCGTGCGCCCGCGTCGTCATGCGGCGGCTCTCCGACCCCGCGATCTACGGGAAGAACTTCAGCCTGTACGGGGCGGTGCAGGACTTCGAGGCGAAGTTGATCGGGCAGGCGCTAGAGCAGTCGGGCGGGAGCGTGACGAAGGCGGCAAGGTTGTTGGGCCTCTCCCACCAGACGCTCATCTCCATGCTCACCACCCGGCACAAGGGGCTGGCGGGGAAGCGGAAGCCTAAGCAGAAGAGACTGAAAAGTATTATGAAGAAGCCGGAAGAATAAGTTTCCCAAAAATTGATTTTTAGGCAGAGCCGATTAAAGACTTTGCCTCACAATACGTACTCCGAGACGAGGCGCGTAACTTCCTGCGCCGGAAGATGACGGCGCGCGGGCAAGCCTTCCGCCCTACGCCTAAAGCAGAGCGCGGCCGGATAGCCGCCTGACAACGAAATGGGGCGGGTCTCTTCAGAGGCTCGCCCCTACTACTCGTCCTTATAGGTTTTATATTCCTCTTCACTAGAGAAGAAGTGCACGTCGAGCAAAATCATCTTGGTCTGATTTTTGATGGAGGACAAGTTGACGTAGCCTTTGCCTACCCTTTCGGCATACTCATTCGCCATCCCTGATTCTGAGTATGTTGACTCATCCAGCAGGCGCTTCCGAAAACTCGGCGGCAACTTCTGGCCGTAAAACTTCTCTGAGAGCCTGTCGCAAAAGTCTGCGTACTGTCGCCTTGCCTCCTTCTCTTCGTGTGTTTGGCCGGCGTACTGAGTGGCCATGTACTCTGCCGAAACGTAGTGAACGGTGCGAGGGCCGCCGATGACACCATACTCTGCGGTAATTTCAACCATCGGGTCGCTTCTCAGCTTAATGTAGTCCCTACCGCCCTCACAGCCGTAATCCAACTCCCCGTCAGAATCGCCCCACCGTTCCCATGAGCCACCGCCCAAACTGGCGTATGGAGTTCCGGGGAAAACCTGTTGCGGCAGCGAGCAAACACCATTCGTGGAGAAGTTATCGGCGGCGTCGGTTGGGGGAGAGTTTCCGCTAGGGGCAGTAGAGTTGACGCAACCCAGAACCCAAGCGCTCCACATCAAGAGGATGAGGGCTAATAGGGAGCGAAGCATGAAGCGCATAAGGACTCCTTTCAGGGGCGGGAACTCTATACTGGAACGGTCTGAGGGAGCAAGGGTGAGGGCTGTCGGCGCGCCTCTGACCTATCCAGCGCACGCCACGCTGGCGCAGGCTGCACGATTCACCACCGAGACGGCCCGCAGCATAGCCGGATTCAACGTAGAGCGAAGACGCGGAAAGTTTTCCTTGCCGCCGGGGCGGGGCAAGATATGAGGCGTGCGGGGCTCGCCATTCGGCTTTCACGACCCCATTACGTAGTTCGACCGAATGGTTCGGCTTTTTATGCCCTATTACGGAGTTAGACCGCATCATTCGGCTTTTCACGCGCTATTACGTAGTTCGACCGAATGATTCGGTACAATACTAGTTCGGCTGCTCCTGATCTTTAAATCCCTGACGGAGACTTGCGGCCGGCAATGGCGCGCGGCCTACTCCCAGCCCGGCGCCCCGGCCTTCGGCGGTGGGCCGCGCTTCCGGTTATCCTCAGCGGGGCGTGGCGGGAGGTGCGGGCTTCGAGTTTCGTGGGTCGCGGGACGTGCGTGGTGTCTCAACCGCGCACCCGAACAACGGCATGCACCCGACCGCCGACACGCTGCTTCTCAAATTCCTTTAGAGGCTCGGGGCGGCGGGTGATGCCGGGCGTTAGATTGCTAAGCACCGGCCGAGGTAACGCGATGAGCAAGAAGTTACTCGCTGTGATGACCCTAATCCTCGTGGCTTGTCTGATGCCTGCCCATCAGGCTCTCGCAGTTACTCAACTGGACAAACCGGAGGAGTCCGGCGATGACCGGGTCTACAGACCGGATGAGGTTGATGAGAAGGCGGTCATAGATCGGAAGAGTTTGGACTACCCATCTAGCATGGGCTGCAAAGGGGCCACGGGGAGGGCCCTCGTGCTGACTGTCCTACGCAAGACCGGCCAAGTTACCGACGCCGTCCTGCGTATCGAGTCCGGGTGCGAAGACTTCGACCGGCGGGCGGTCAAAGCCGCCCTGAAGGTAAAGTTCAAACCAGCCATGAAGGACGGCCAGCCCGTGTCCCAACGCATGGCATTTGAATTCAACTTTACGGTACATGGGTAAGCGCGCTTGTTAAGGGAGCCGCAATCTAACAACGGCATGCACCCGACCGCCGACACGCCGGCTCTCATCTACATCAATCGCGCGGGGCGGCGGGTGATGCCTGGCGTTGGGCCGCTCTCCATTACAAATAAGGCAAGTGAATTTTAGGGCGTTGAGGTAAGCTTGAACGAGGGCCTGATAGGTGATATAAGGCGCGCATTGACTGAGGCTCCAAGCCCCAACGCTCCTTCAACAAAGGAATACCTCATGAAAGTATATGTGCAGAAACAGAGTCAGCCTCAACAGAAGGCGTCGCCTCACCCCAGCCCGCTCGCGCAGCACAAGATTCTAAATCAGGCAGTGCCGATGTCATCACATGCTGATGCTGAAGGTCACAAAGTAGTGCCTAGCACCTTTGCGAGCCCTCACTTCGCTCATGATTTCAGCCGGATACCGGTGTACTCTAAAGCGCCCGTTGGGCTTCAGGCGAAATTGGCGGTAAATACTCCGGGAGATGTCTACGAGCAGGAAGCAGATCGCATATCGGAACAGGTGACGGGCACGCCTGAATCACAGCTCAAGAGCACTTGCAAATGCGGCGGATGCTCCACGTGCCGGAATGAGCAGGCAGCCGACGAGAGGTTGCAGGCCAAGCGTGTCTTAGCAAATGACTCCGAGGAAACGGCTGTGCCGTCTATCGTCCATGAAGTACTGCGTTCAACTGGTCAGCCCATGGGTCGGGACACTCGCGCCTTCTTCGAGCCAAGGTTCGGCCATGACTTCAGCGAGGTGCGTATCCATGCAGATACGCAAGCGTCAGAGGCGGCAAGTGCAGTGAACGCGCGGGCGTTCACTATCGGGCGCGACATGGTTTATGGGTCAGGTCAGTACAGACCGCACAGTCTATCCGGCCTCAAGTTAATAGCTCATGAATTAACACACATTATCCAGCAAAGCAGGGGCAGGCTAGGAAGTCGCGACGTTGTACAGCGCAAAAAGCCGAGCGCGGAGGTCACGCCCGACAAAACAACGAAGACATTGAATGTCACGTCGAACATCGTCTTCTATGGAAGTCAAGTGACGGATGCTATTGTGTCGGAAACAACGAGTGATATTCAGAATGTGTGGAACGCTGCCAAGGGGATTGTTACCTATGACGGAGAGAAATACAGTGTAGTGTTCTCCATTACGGGAGAGTGCAAGACGGGGCTGACCGAGGCCGAAGTTGCAGCGAACACGGACGTGAAACAGAACTACATCCGCGTAGAACTCAAGGGGTGGAAAGGCCACATGATTTCGGAATACTACATGGGTGGAAATGCGGGGTTGCTTCTGGTTGAGGACATCAAAGGGGCAGGGTCAACGTCTGAGGGCCACGAATACGGACACGGGTTAGGGCTGGATCATCCAGCTGCCGATACAAGTGGAAATATCAAGGTGACAGGACAGCCGGGGATCATGTACCCGAGAGGAAGCTACGTGGATACCAAATACCAATATGATCCCAAAGCCTCACAGGGGGCAAAGGGGGGAACCATTAAGCCTGACACGAGGAAAGTGACTCAGCAAGATATCCAGAATGTGGTCGATAAGTTGATTCATGGCAAGGACGGAAAGGCGAGCCTCGGAACCACATCGAATTTCTACTACAAAGACTGACAAGACGAGGGCGAGCGCGAAGGCATCGTTGACGTATGTGATGGAGGGTGTTCGTGAGGCGTGGTTTATGACATCACGACTGGAGAGTTTTCGAAGCTTGAAATGAACGGCATTGCATAGTTGCGATCCAGGCGCTGCCGAATGCGTCGGCGGGCCGGAGCGGCGATTGCTCGCCTGTCCAGTTACCTGTTGTATCAATGGCTTTTCTGGGCGCCCTACCCGGTCAACTCTGACGTTCGGCGGCTTCGCCTTCACACGGAAGTGATGCTGAGTGACAGGTGAGAGCAAAAGCATAATCAACGTTGCGCCGTTATATCGAAGGGGCTGCCCAACAACCCATTCAACCCGACCGCCCGCAGCGTGCCTCTCATCAACCTTGCGTCCTGAGACGCTGGTTGTGTGTTCGCGGCGGGCGGCGGGTTAATTCGGGCGTTAGGTTTCTTTCTTTTGTGAGGCCGGTATGGGAAGGGTTGAGTGGCTAAAGTGGGTGGCGCGTTACGGGAACCCCAGGACCCGCTGGCGGAACGTCGGAGGCTTTCTCGCTTTCGAGTTGTACAGCCTGGGTTGCACGTTGAGCGGCTACCGGATTACCCACTGGCTGGATGAAGCGCCCCCACGGCCGGCGGGGAAGTATCTGCGGGTGGTGCGGCCCGCACCGCTGGCGGTTAGAGTGCTCGACCGGTTATTCCCGTTCGGCGAAGAGTCCCACGCCGATTACGTGCCCTTTACGGGTGAGGCCGCGGGAGAAGCGCGGGGGGCAGGTGGCCGGGTCAAGGTGGTGGAGATTTCTTACCGCCTCGGCGTTGATAGCAGCGAGTAATGGCGCAGCGCGAAACCTGACATCAACTTTGAAGTGCAACATTGACTAAGACTCGTTGAAGCATTCGAGCGGCGTCCTGAACCCCAGCCGCTTACGCGGGCGGGTGTTGAGCTTACGGGCGATGGCGTTGCACTGGCGCTGACTGAGCCCCGCCATGCTCTGGCCCTTCGGCAGGTACTGGCGGATGAGCCCGTTGGCGTTCTCGTTGCTGCCCCGCTCCCACGAGTGGTACGGCCGGGCGAAGTAGAAGGCCGCGCCCGTCAGCCGCTCGACCCGTCGGTAGTCGTGGAACTCCGTCCCGTTGTCGGCCGTCACCGTCGCATCTTCCGGCGAATGAGTCCACAGTTTGTGCAAGTCGTCAAAATCCGTAACCTCGGAGGATTGAGTCATCACCCGCTCGAATATCTCGGCCGCCCGCTGCTCATCCACCTTATGAGTAGCCCGTTCAACGGCCTGTTCGAGCGTCAGACTTCCGCCTTTTTCTGAGCGGTAGAACGCGACTTTTGAACGCCACTCCTCGCGGAAGACGCGAACTAGAGAGTACCGGTCAAGCAGCGAGACACCGAGGGAGTCAATGTAGACCACCAGATCAGCGGGTTCGGCTTCCAGCGCCTCATCCTCATCCTCTGCCGGCGGTGCTGCGTCCGTATGCGCGGGCGTGCCATCTTCGGCAGTCTCGACAAGGGCGAGATGTGGTTTTTCCTGCTCTTCCGTTGGCTCCTCCGACAGAGATGTTTTAGAGACTTTGACTCTACTCATAATCTAACCCTCCAAAGGACGAGCGCAGTTGCGACAGCAACGCGTGAAAATGCTGTCTCCCTTCGCGTAGCTTGTCTTGTAAGGCGCGGTAGCGAGCGCAGGCGGCGCGCACCTCTTCTACCTGCGCGAGCGGGATGTATTCCTTAATAACCCGCCCGTCGTGCCACTGGTATCTGTGATAGTACGGCCCATGCAAAGCGCCGCGGGGAACCCTTTCTAGATTCTGTGTAAGTGGCGATAATCAACCGTTTCGTCTCGAAAGGAGACCTGATTATGCCACCGATCCGACCCGAACTGCTCGACGAGTTGCTCAAGGATTATAAGAAGCCGGATG